>Ga0255762_10001265_pt1 | contig 21958 bp, 25 predicted proteins | sample 101ome_16_FD_179962 | JGI IMG/M metagenome (GOLD analysis project Ga0255762, IMG submission 179962) | Coastal salt marsh microbial communities from the Groves Creek Marsh, Skidaway Island, Georgia - 101401AT metaG (version 2) | ecosystem: Environmental > Aquatic > Marine > Intertidal zone >...
GCCATAAACGAATTGTATCAAACGCATCCGAAATAGGAATACCTGTTCCAGAATCTCCCGAACCTTCAAGTCCGTTTAATTTTTGAGAATATATTCTAGCACCTTTAGCCCAACCGTAAGTTAGACCAGCTGCAATACCTGCACAATGAGTTCCATGTCCATCATAATCGCGATAGTGATTTGCACTCTGTGTTCCTGCTAATCCACTTGCATTGTACCAGTCAATCTGTTGTACTCTACTAACACCATTATAATCGTTGAATTCTGGATGATCAGGTTGTATACCGCTATCTTGTATTACAACATCTACACCGGTGCCGTCTAAACCATATTCATGAAATCCTGTATTCGGAGCATTGTTTTTTATAAAGTTCCAATCACGTTCATTGCCATAGTTATTAATTTGTTTTGTACAACGTGCTAATGCCCAGTTAACTTCAGTTGCTAATGATAATGTACCTCTATAAAAGTTTTCATCTTGATATGCACGTATGCCAATTACTACGTCATCTCTCTGCTCTGGAGGTATCTCTACAGCACGTACTCTAGGGTCACTGCGTAGTGCTTCTGCTTCTTCATCTGTAAGCATAAAATGTGTTTGAATCTTTGAACCTGGACGAGGATTAGCAATGTCTACACTACGATTAGGTATAGGGCCTGCGCCGGAACTAGCAGTAAGTTCTGCTTCAATATCAGAGAGATCTTCTCGTCGATTCACTACTACTGAATATTCTCGTTCCATTATGCTGCTGTTCCGTCATCTAAATTAATCCAAGATCCATTTTGTCTAACTTGGACTCTATTAGCAGTTGTATTATAAATCATATCGCCATCGATTGCAGCTATTAAATTTCTATCTGCTGTTGAAATTCTAGGCAGTCTAAATGCTCCTGTTCCTTCAACTATTAATCCATCCGTTGTTGTTATAGTAAGTGTTGACGCTGTTTCAATAGTTGGGGCACTAGTACCTGCTGTAATAAAATCACCAGCTGTTACTGTAGTAAATGTAACTGCATTAGTTGTGTTTAAATCTTGATCAAAGTTTGAGCCTCCTGACCCAGCAGGAGGAGTATATGTAAACTCACCAGTAGTATTATTGTATGCTAGATCGCCATCGCCTGATGCAGGATTAACCGTAACACTAAATGCAGTTAAATCAATTCCTGGCTGTGTATCTTCAAATGTAAATGTACCTGCACCGTCTGTTGTAAGTACCTGTCCTATAGTACCATCTGTGATTCCTAAATCTGTAAGTGTTGTAGGAATGTTTAATGTAGGAGTATTAATTAAATCGGCATAATCGCCAGTAGTTGCTACAGTAGCAAATGTAGGCTTGTTAATAATATCAGCATAGTCAACAACAACGTCTGGAACATCAGGAGTAACACTTGACGGTTGCACCCATTGTGCTCCGTCTGTATCTTCAATGTATACAAGTAATCTACCAGTTGTACTTTGAAACCATAAGTCTCCATTTGCAGGTTCAGTAGGTGCAGTATCTGAAACTTCTAAAGATGCACCACTGCTCACTGGAGGTGTTACAACATTGCTGCCGCCGCCGGGATATATGCGTGTTCCTGTATTTCCTTCGCCAGTATGTGTGAAACAATAATAATACAGTGTGCTAGGAGTATCAGCTGTAATTGTAATTTGTACCGCTCTATGATCAGCTGCGGAAAATCCGCTTAGATATTTTTGTCTAGTAACCGGTTCGCCTTCAAGAAGATATAAAACATTATTATTATAAACAGTACCATTACCGTTAATGCCTTCAGGATCGTCTGAACTAAATTCTATAGGATGTATATTAAATACAGCACCTGGTTCGTTAGGATAGAATAAATTAGTATTGTCAGATTGATCAAAATAATAAGTATAACCTACAACCCAATCAATTTCAGGTTGTTTATCGCCGTTTAATACAAATGCATTTCCTGAGCTAATTTCAGAGTCAGCAACAGTAACAGCATACTTTACCGTAGCAACTTCTTGACTCGCTGCATTTCTTCTAATATTATTTTCTGTAACAACTTCAAAACCACTACGAATAGTTCCGTCATAAACACGTAAGGTTTTGGCTGTCTTACTGTAATATAACTCTCCACTAGACCCGATATTTCTGTTTAGAAAATCTTCAGGTCTTGGAATAAGTCTAATTCTATCTACAATAGGGCTTTGGCTCATAATTCATTCTCCGATACAGTATTTATTCAAATACTAGTTAGTAAAGCAAAAGTTAAAATAAGTATATGTATGCCAAATACTGATTTTATAAAATTGCCGTTATTTCCAATTGAATTTTACGAATTCTATAATGACGAAATAGATAATGATAATCTTATTGAACGTTTAAAGACGAGAAGAAATCCAGCACACGGTATTACATCTAGTAATGATGTACATGACGATCCGTTGTTTAGTGATATTTTTGGTTGGATTGATCAATGCTTACAAAAAATCATCGAAGACAAACGTTACGATATGGATAAACTAAGCATTACTAGTAGTTGGAGCAACTGTGCTGAATCAAATGCAGGACTGAGAAGTCATGCACATAAGCATAGCTTGAGTATGTTTAGTGGCGTATACTATTGTACACAAGGTGCACCAATACTCTTTGAAGATCCTGTACAACAACGACTACATGCTCAAATTGAAGTATTACAACACGAATACCAACCGTTAGTTTCTGTGCCTATACGTCCGGGCAAGTTACTTATTTTTCCTAGTTGGATGTATCATTCAACTGAACCTCATTATGAAAATTATGATAGATGGGTAATAGCATTTAATACCTTGCCAAGCGGAAACATAAATGTTAATTTGGCAAGAGATTCAATAGCAAATATTCAAATAGGACAAACACCTAAGTGCAATTTATAAGTGAAAGATTATGATTAAAACATTAACCGTTTTAGGCGGAGGAAATGCCGGCTTAATGTCAGCACTATATCTTAAAAATTCTGTGCCCGACATCGACTTTACTGTTATACGTTCTAGTAAAATTGGAACTATTGGTGTGGGAGAAGGCAGTACAGAACACTGGATGACGTTTGCAAATGCAGTTGGAGTTACTTTTGCCGAACTAGTAAAAGAATGTGGTGCAACATTTAAAATAGGTTTAAAGTTCGAAAACTGGCACGGTGACGGGACTAGTTATTATCATAGTTTAGCAGAAGGATTAATACACCAAGACGGATATACCGGTGCTGCAACTACTATGATGCATCTTATCGCAAATGGAATACCTAGTGAAGAAATGCATTGGGACTTACCTATGCAAGGGTATATAGCCGAACCGTTTGAAGATTATTATCAATTTCATTTTGATAGCGAAAAATTAAATAATTTTCTACTTAAAAAATGTAAAGAAATAGGTGTACATGTCATCGATGCTGAAATTGCAGGTCCCAATATTGACGCAGACGGATTTGTAGAGTCTATTGTAGACACACAAGGTAACGTTTACAAGTCAGACTTTTTTATCGATAGTAGCGGATTTAGCAGAGTAATTGCTTCTAAACTAGGAGCAGAATGGGTTGACTGGTCAGAGTACTTGCCACTTAACAGTGTTATTGCTTTTCAAACTCCGTATCAAGAAGATATTCCTCCTTATACTTTAGCAAGAGCAATGAATGCCGGATGGATGTGGAGAGCTCCTGTGCAAGAACGTTTCGGAAACGGATATGTTTTTGACGAACGTTTTATTACAGAAGAAGAAGCACTTGCAGAAGTACAACAATACTTTGATTTTCCATTAAATGTAGGACGTAGGATCAAATATACTTCAGGACATGTTAATAAAGCATGGATTAAAAATTGTGTATGCATCGGACTAAGCAGTAACTTTGTTGAGCCGTTAGAAGCAAGTAGTATTTCTACAACTATACAACAAAGTAGATTACTTGCTTCTGCATTATGGAACTGGGATAGAAACGATACAAGCTCTATTACTTTTTATAACAATAAAGTCGATGATATAATGACAAACATTTTAGACTTTATTCAACTACATTACATTACAGAAAGAGAAGATACAGAATTTTGGAAATGGTGTAAACATGAAATGAAGCGCACACCGTTCATACAAGAAAATTTAGAAAACTTTAGGAACAACTTTGTTAATCAAGCAATACTTCCTGAAGACGGTACAATGAATAACTTCCGCATTTACGATTGTTTGAATTGGATTCAAGTAATGCACGGATTACGATTGTTTAATATTCCTAAAATTAAAGAGTTATACGATCGACGTTATTCGCAATTTGTATCTGCTGGTGCATTTGAACAATTACCAAATAATACAGATAACTACTATTGGAAAACGTGCAGAGAAGCTATTAATTTAATTAAAAACGATTTAGGAAACAACAATGATTAATAACATTACAATTTTAGGAGGCGGTACTGCTGGATTATTGTCTGCATTAATGCTAAAGCATAGTATGAAACATGCAGAAGTACAAGTAGTCGAGTCATCTAAAATAGGCATTATAGGAGTAGGAGAAGGAAGCACCGAGCACTGGGATACTTTTATGAAATTTATTGGTATTGAGCCACAAGACTTAATTGTTAACACCGGTGCTACTTACAAATTAGGTATTCGATTTGAAAATTGGAATGGTGATGGCGATCATTACTGGCATGCCATTGGACATGAGTTTGGACACTTAGATGATGACACTGGCTTATACCCATTTGCATACAAATGTATTGCGGAAGGACTTCATCCAGACGAAACTATTTGGAAAGAAATGAGAGAAAACATTGTTAAACCACCGTTTACTCAAGTTTCTAATCAATATCATTTTGATACAAACAAATTAAATCAATATTTTCATAAATTAGCTACCCAACGTGGTGTAAAGTTTTATGACGATGAAATAGAAGAGGTAGTTTTAGATCAAGACGGATTTGTTAAATCACTAAAAGGTAAAAAGCAATCATATGATGGAGACTTTTTCATTGACAGTAGTGGATTTAACAGAGTTATTAGTAGTAAGCTAGGTGCAAAATGGATAGATTGCAATGACAAGTTACCTATGAATAGTGCTTTAGCGTTTCCTACTCCATACGAAGAAGAAATTCCACAGTGGACTAACTCTTTAGCAATGTCAAGTGGTTGGATGTGGCGTATTCCTACACAAGATCGATTTGGAAATGGATATGTATTCTGTGATCAATTTATTTCCGAGGATCAAGCATATGACGAAATACAATCTCAATTTAATTACGAAATAGAAATTGGTAAAAAAGTAAAATTTAGTGCAGGCTATGTAAATGAGTTCTGGATTAAAAACTGTTTGTCTGTAGGATTAGCAGGAATGTTTGTTGAGCCGCTTGAAGCAAGCAGTATAGGATCAACAATTCAACAAATTTTTGGATTTATTAATAGTATACATACCTGGGAGCGCAATAATACTTCATCTATAAAAAGATATAATAAAGATTTTAGAGACGTTGCTGAAAATATTGTAGATTTTATTCAATTACATTACATTACAAAAAGAAATGATACAGAATTTTGGAAGTGGGTTAAAGATGGTATAGTTTTAACTGATTTTAATAAAGAACACTTACCTATTTGGAAAACAACAACACCTTGTCATGCTGTTTTTAACGATCATTATAAGATGTTTAAAAATATGAACTTCTTACAAGTACTACATGGCTTAGATTATTTTGATAATTCTGTTTTTAAAGAAAGATATTATAAAAACTATCCTCATTTTGATAACATCATACAAGAAGTTAAACAAGAAGATCAAATGGAGCAATTAAAACAGGCAGTAAGTCATAGAGAAGCAATCAATGCAGTTATAAAAGGTTATAAAACGGATTATATTACATTAGGAGATTTAGGATTTGTTAAAGAAACTCAAATTTGATATGCCTGTAGTCATATCTCATCTTGAAGATCATAAAAATATTAAAGATGAGATAATGATGCATATTAATGAGCAAGCATCTTCAAGAATCTTCTCAGAAGACCATGACGATCTTGATATTACACGTTGTGATTGGACTATAGAACGTGATGTTCCTAGAAAATGGTTAGAAGTTTTGCGTCCTAGTCTAACTAAAGAGCTCGATATTATCTATAAAGAGCTAGGTTACGACAAATATGACGTAAAAAACATATGGTTTCAACAATATGAAACAAATGGCGTTCACGGATGGCATGTACATGTAGATTGTCAGTGGACAAATGTTTATTATGTAGACTTACCTGAAGATTGTCCGCAAACTGAAATCATAAATCCTTACAATCAAAAAGATATCATAAAAATAGATGTAAAAGAGGGAGATCTTTTAACCTTTCCTAGTTTTGTAATACATAGGGCACCTGTAAATAAGTCAAATAAGACAAAAACAATCATTAGTTTTAATAGTGATGCTGATATAGACGGAGGACTATACGTATGAGTGAAGTTTTATACGGAGGATTTAATAATTATGGATTTATTAATGCCACTGTTCCTCAAAATGTCATGGATGCAATTAAAAATGAAACAAAAGATTTCCCCCAAGAGTCAGTTACATATGATTTAGCTGGAAATATTGAACATGAATATGCATTAACTAACTGTTATGATACTGTTAACGAATTTGTATCAAATTTATGCTACGAATATCAAGATACTTGGGATCCTAGATTTACAAATCATAAATTAGATAGAAATAATTGGAGTTTGTCGCGCCTTTGGGTCAATTATCAGAAAAAATACGAATTTAACCCGCCTCATATACACGACGGCTCGTTTAGTTTTGTAATTTTTGTAAAAGTTCCTTATCTTATGCAAGACGAAGCTAGTAGTATTAATGTTAAAGGTAGCAATATGCCAAGAGCTGGTGTTTTTAGCTTTCAATACACAAATATATTTGGAGAAATGCGAGAAGCAGCTCAACCTGTTGATAAAACGTTCGAAGGTAGAATGTTTTTGTTTCCTAGCGTGTTAGTACACCAAGTATTTCCGTTTTATACAAGCGACGAGTATAGAATCACAGTTTCAGGAAACATTATCGGAGATAAATTATGAAATTTGACAAAATTGTTGTTGTAGGTGGCGGAAGTGCAGGTTGGATGACTGCTGCAACACTAGTAAAAGCATTTCCTAACAAAAATATAACACTTGTTGAGTCTCCGCAAAAGCCTGTAGTCGGTGTAGGCGAAAGTACTACACAATTAATGCGTAGATGGCAAAATTATTTAGGTATTTCAGACTTAGATTTTATGACTAAGTGTAATGCTACTAATAAACTTAGTATTAGATTTGAAAACTTTCATAAAAATGATAAAATTGGGTTTCATTATCCATTTGGGCGCATAGATGAAAGACAATATACTGTTGCAGAATGGTTTGCATATCAATATTCAAGTAAAGTTCCATTTGAAGACCTAGTGAATGACTTATCTCCAATAAGTTATTGTTTAGATGAGAATAAGGTACCTACACACCCTATTGCAAATGGTTGGCAAATAGAACATGATGCTGCTTGGCACTTTGATACACATAAATTTTATGGTTTTTTACGTGACGAATATTGCAAACCAAAAGGAGTAAAACATATTCAAGCAAATGTTAGCTCTGCACATACAGACGAACACGGATATATCACAGAAATAATTACAGATCAAGGTAATATAACAGGAGATTTGTTTTTTGATTGTACAGGATTTAAACGTTTACTTATTGAAGGAGTATTAAACGAGCCTTGGAGACCATTTAATAACAAAACATATACCGACAGTGCATGGGCTGCGCCAAGGCCGTACAAAGATAAAGAAAAAGAGTTACGTCTTTATACTAATAGTGTAGCACTAGACTACGGATGGGTATGGGAAATACCTACATGGGAACGTATTGGAACTGGATATAATTATGCAAGTGATTATATTAGCGACGAAGAAGCCTTAGAAGAGTTTAAACGCTACTTAGGTCCCGTATCCGAAGAAATGGAATTTAAACATATTAAAATGCGCAACGGCATGAGTGAACGCTTGTGGGTTAATAACTGTATAAGTATCGGACTTAGTGGTGCTTTTATCGAGCCTTTAGAATCTAACGGACTAATGAGTGTTCATGAATTTCTATTAGCATTTGTTAATATTGCGGAAGGCAAAGATCAATTAAACAATTTTGATGCGCATTCATTTAATCATATTTGTAGAGAACAATTCTTATATTTCGCAGACTTTATTACTTTACATTATGCTATGACTAATAGAGATGATACACAATATTGGAGAGATATACAACGACAAAACTTTAATGACAGCGATCTTTTAAAACAGATATATGATCTTAGAGGTTCACCGTATTATGAATTACCAGATAGGTTGACATGGAACGAATTAGGTGCTAATATATACATGTTAGCAGGGCATAAAATTAATCCTTGGACTACGTTTAAAGAAAGTAATGCTAACTTTTGGCATGAAAATATAGATGAAAGAACTAAAAACTTAGGTGCTGTTATTAATGGTGTTAATCAAGAAAAAAGACAATACACAGACAGCTTCCCAACTAGTGTAGAATACTACGGAAAGTATCATAAATGAAGCCCAACTTTGTATACTTAGATCCAGATGAGAATAGTTACAAAACTAATGTAGTTTCTGTAGATGAATGGAACTTAGAATACATCAAACTTACTGATAAAACAGGATATTGGACTGGAAGTCATCCATTTAAAACAGATGATGACTTTAATACATTTAGAAATTTAATTTCTCAATACCCTGTATGTAAGTCAAATAATCATGAAGGATGTAATGATCCTAATCCGTTTGCAACAATACACTTGCCTACGTGGATTAGTGGCGATATTGTAAGACTAGTAAGAGATTATTATCATAAACATTACGATGTAGAAATACAAAATCCTATGCTAAGAGAATGGGGTAATCTATTTGAACGTAAAAAAATGCGTCCTGTTGAATTATTTAGAATACCTCATATAGACAGTCCAGAAGGATTTGTATGTAATATGTGGTTTAATGACTTAGACCCTGCACTCTCAGGAACAAATCTTTACGAATATAAAGGAACAACTTACGGAGACTATTATGACTTTATGGTTGATGAATCACATCCTAAGTATAATGAGTGGAATAATATTAGTAAAAGTTTACGTAAAGACGGATGGCGAAACTTTAGTAAAGACGAAGCAAACTATTGGGGTTTTGAACTAGTAGGAATTGCGCCAGTTAATTATAAAGGTGTTACACTATACGAAGCAAATGTTCCTCATGCTCCGTACATCGATGATTCTATTGATTATAGATGGTCTCATACTTTTGCATATAGTTTTGAAAAAGTTCCTAGCATGACCTTAGGAAATCTTGGATTGTAAATCGTTTTGTCTATCAAGATTATGGTCATTATTTTGTGTAGTACCAAACTCTAATCCCATTGCAGGACGACCATCCCATTTTAGATCTACACTATCACCGTTTGCATCTACATATTGTATAAATGCTTGTACTTGCTCTTTACCTTGAAATCTTCCTTGTCTCCAATGTACTAGGTCACGTCCAGGATATACTAAAATATCACCTACTTCAAGCGTAAATACATCGACACTTTTGTTTGCACGTTGTACACATAACTCCCAGTCGTGTGTGTTATCTTTTTCAATACAGACACTAACTGTATATTCACTAGCTCGTCTATCTAAATGTTTATCTAAATGTCCATTAGTTCTGTATATACGTCCGTATGTATAACTTGGTAATAATTTACGTCCTAATGCTTCTTCTAACTTAGGTTGTATATGTAAGCTAAGTGTTTCTAGGCATAAAGGACCATACCAACTAAAGCTCTCTTCTTGCCCGGGCTCTTTACCTAGATCAGGATTAATATAATTAATCATATTATCAAGCAGTCGCATTTCTTGTGCTACAAAACGACAAACTTCTTTGTCTACTACATCTTGCTTTACAAATGCAAAATCTTTTTCACTAGTATAAATCATAATAACGGCAACAAACTCCATTGATCAAACGGTCTAGCAGGTTCTGTTTGTATGTCAAAACCTAATGTAATCCTAGGACCATCATAAACTTCATCTACTTCAACTTTGTGCATACGATGCCCTGGGCCAATATAGATATTTCCTATTTCATTCTTTATTTCATAACCTTCAAACACAGTTCTAGTGCCTTTTGGGTCTATACTTATATATCCATGATAAGGCCAGTTATGCCCGTGCCAATCTAATACTTGGTCAGGCTTATGAAAATTTAGCCAGCTCTGAAACCATAAAGGATCTTCTGTGCCTATAAAATCTCTAACAATAGTTCTTAGTTCTTTGTATAAATCATACCATATAGGACTAGGACTAGTTGCAGCAAAAACATTATAATAATGATATCCCCAAGTACTATCTTTATCAGGAAATGTTTTTTTAAAATTTTCGTGTACATAATGACATTCATCCACAAAGAAATTGTGGTAATTAATTATTGTATTTGATTTATGTACTTGCCAATCTGTCAAAATATTTTTCCGTAATTAATATTTAATACTACACGATAAGGATTTTCTTTACAAAAACTACTAGTATGATAATAACGTCCGTCAAATACTAACACACGGCCTTTCTTAGGTGTAACACGTTTCTTAACAGTAAAGTCCATACTTAACATTGTTTCAATATCTAATGCATGGTCAAAGTCAGAAGTTTTTTCTTCAAAAATATGCGTATCACCGTCACTGTCATTAACATAATAAATTGCAATCCAATGAGGATATTCACTATCAATATGCGGTAAATGATAATCTCTAGTGCTTGTGGTATTCCTTTGTGTTAAATTAAATCTAGCACGTTCAAGAACATCGTAATCAAAAAGTTTTTGATCAGCAATAGTAAGTATTAACGGATGTATAAATTCAAAGAATGGACTTACTACTTTTCTATCTTCGTATAAGAAATGATTGTGTCCAACATGATTTAAATCTTTCTCATCTGTAAAAATTTGATCGGTTACTAAGTGTTTGTTAAAGTACCAAGGAAATTTATTTTCCGTTACACGGTCTTCGATCATATTAGCATAGTTTTTAGGAATTAATCCATCAAGTACAAAAATATCATCCATTGTAATTTACCCTTGCATAAAAGACTAGTGTTAGTCTACTATCCTCTAACGTAGTGCCAAAGAAATTATCCGGTGCATGCCAAACCCTTGGATCAAACATAACACATCTATTAAACACATTTTCAACAACTGCATTAACTTTAAAATTAGCACGATGTTTATCTCTATGATCGTTTATTTCAATTCGCTGTTTTGCATCCAATTCAAAAATATCTCGTTGAATTAAAATATGTATTTGATCTCCCATAGGATCTAAACCGTCATCATAAAAACTGGTACCTGTACCTAATGGAGCATTTTCATTTAAATAAACTAGCCCTGCAAGATTAATACCAGGATCGTCATCATGTATCCATCCTTTAACATATGTTTCGTCTACTGAATGAAATCTTACAGATAAATCATAAAAGCCGTTACATTTAGGAATATGACTCTGTAATTTTCTTGCAAAGGAATCAAATGCGTGTAAGTCTAATTCGTGTAAGGGAGCAGACCTTTTTCCAGGAAATACTTCAAATTCAGCACCTTTGTATTCTTGTTGTAAAGCATAACTTCTCCAAAGTGCTGGAGTATCTAAAAAATCTTCAATAACTCGCAACGGTTTATAAGGATGCTTCTTACGATTTTTTAAATCGTATGCTTGTATATTATATGCACTTTCTTGTGCTTTTTGTTCTAAATAATTACTCATTGCAAAAAAACACCAATGTTAATCTACCGTTTTCTTTGGTATCTCCAAAGAATTGATCTGCACTATGCCACATTCTAGGATCAAAGGCTACGCATCTATTGTATCTATTCTCAATTCTAACTGACGGCGTAAATAGTGAACGTTGCTCATTTCTATATTTTTTAGTATCTCTATGATCTGCTTCAAGCGTCATATCGTTATCAAATATTTGTTGAAACTTATCTGCACTTATGTCTTCTTGTTCCATGTATACTGTATTTCCTGAACCTTGTGGAGGATTAGGTGTTAGAAATACTACACCAGCAAGACGATGCACATCATTATCTTCGTGTACCCAACCGTTGTCCCATTCTTCTGTAATAACTTGAAAGGATGCATCTATATCACTAAAATCATTAAATTGCGGATATTCTTTTAGTAACTTGTAACGAACAGTATTGTATAGTTCTTTGCTAATATCGTCTAACAAATGTGTTCGTATGCCAGGCCAGGTGCCACGATTTTCACCTTTAAAAAATTCTTGTCCTAATGCCCATTCTCTAATAATATCTGGAGTCTCAAAAAAATCATCTATGACTACTTGAGGTATAATAGGACGTTCATTTTTACCTTTATAATTATACATTTCTTGTAGCTTTAAAATTCATAGTTAACACAATACGTGTATCTAATATTTTAGGACATGTACTGGCATGATATCGGCCGCCGTCAAATAATACTGCGGAATTTTTTAGAGGCATATTTTTTTCAGCAACTTGATATCTTTCAGCTTCTTCACGTTGATGAAAAATTACAGTTTCTCCGTCACAATCATTTAGATAAAAGCAAGCAGTATAATGTGGTTCTTCAAAATCTATATGCGGCTCATTATGTGCATAAGACTGACTAGGAAAGTTATATCGTGTGTTCATTAAAAATCCTAAACGCATTCTAATAACTTCATCTAGTTTCATGTCTGCTTTAAATAAAAGATTATCTAAAACAGGCTTAAACATATCTAAATAAGGAGATGCTTTTCCAGTATCTCTATGGAACAGAAGATGCGCAAAACCTGGTGTAGGCTTTGAGGGCTTTTTACTGTTTTCCCAAGTGACTTCTTGTAGATAATGCCAATCAAAATCTACAGAAGTAAGTGTATTCCACATTTCATTTAAAGTGGGCTCATCAACGATTCCCATAAACGTCTGTATATCATTAGTTAGTATTTCTTTTTCCATGTTTCCTCCATCAAATTACATAGTAATTTCTGTCAATAGAATTTTCTATAGGGTCTGTTGGAAATCTATTCCAACAGGGTATTGATATTGATATCCTGCTTTCGTCTTCAGGTATCGCTGCGTGATAGGCTCTGCTAGGAATATATAAAACATCGCCGGGTTCAAGCACTACATCAATTTCTTTATCAAGCATATCTTCATTTAATTGATTATTCATTATGCCTGTTCTATGCAAGTAACTAATTCTATTATTAAATACTTGCCATCTAGTTTTACCTTCAATTTGACAAATAAAGTTTACAGGATAATCTTCGTGTATATTGAAAGATTTACTTCCTGCTTTTCTTCCACAATATAAATGAGCTGCTGCATTTACATCAAATATTTTTTCAAATGTATCTAGCAAAGAGTTAATAGATTTATTGTAAAACCCATAGTTAGTAATAATTAAAGTATCACCGTTACTTACATGTTCTGCAACAAAAGACTTTTCTTGCACAGGCTTATCAGTAATCCATGCTTTATTGTAAGCAGGAATATCTAATTTCATATTATCTCTGCCTACTAATTCAAAATTAAAAAATTGTGGATTGTTAATACATTCTTCAATAGACTTCCAAGTTGCAAGATCAGACGTATTTTCAATTAGCCCCTTAAAGTAATGAGGCTTGTCTTCGTAAAATAAATTAGTTTCATTTACTATTCTTGCACCCAAACGATCAAACATTTGCTACACCTAAATTAAAAGAAAGTGATATTCTCTCATCATCTCCTGCTGTTGGCATAACTGCATGTTGCAGATAACCAGGAAACAATATTAGTCTACCTTGTCTTGGTTGATATCTACAAGTACTTCCACTTATTGCTGTATGTTGTACAATAGGTGCAGCACCCGTAATTGCATATTCTTCAAAATGATTTCTATAGAATGTTATTTCGCCAGCACCCTCTGGAACTTTAATATAAAATGTACCGCTAACAAATGAACCTGCATGATTGTGTATTTGATTAAATGCTCCGTTACTATTTGAAGATAGCCACATATTCTGCATTTTTAAATATGTTCCGTTTGCAAATCCATAATCATCTATACACTTAATTGCATATTCTTCTACTATTTTTGCAAAGCTATCAGTAATAGCATAGTCGCCTAGTAGTATATCATTACTTTGCCAACCACCAAAATTACTCATCGCCCTGCCTTTATCTGTTTTACGTAAATCTAAACAGAGATTATGCAAGGCGTTAACGTCTATAGCTGTGTCAATCCACCATATAGGTGTTGGAAAATAATAATCTGTATTCATTGTATAGTACTTATTTTGAATCTTATCCAACATTAACAGTCATGACTATTCTGTCATTATCTGTAATATTAGGTTGTGTTCTGTGCTTTAGCCATCCAGGAAATATTAAAATATCTCCTGTAGTAGCAGGTACAGGCTTCCATAGTTCTTTTTCGTGTACTATCGGAGTATGTGCTTTGTGATATTCAAGTGGATCTCTAAATTCAATAAATCCACTATCTTTAGGTAATTGTAAATAACAAGTAACTACTAGTTCAGTGTATGCATGTTGATGCTCTAATGTTTCACCACCTTTTTTATGTATGTTTAGCCAAGAATTTTGATATTCTGTATGTTTAGCATACCAGTTATAGTTCATGCCATTCCATACTTCAGTAAGAGGTCCATTTAGCCACTGGAAAAAATCAGCAAACTCAGGCCAAGTATGCGGTGAAGCTACTTTATCAAAAACAGTAGATTGTGCGTCTCCAATTTCTAACTCAGAAACGCTCGGCGTATTTCCAAAAGCATTATAAACTAAATCTTTTAGGTTTTTCCAATCAAACTCATAATGATATTTAAATATATAAGGCGGAAAAGGATTTACTATATTACTCGACTGCGGCTGTCTCATTTTCAACGAAAGCATCCTGTGCTAGTTGGAGACCCATAACGACTCCTTCCATTTTGGTAATATCTTCAATCATTTCAAGACGCTTACTAAAATCAATATTAGTAATTCCGTAAGGGTTAATTTTTTGATCGCTTAGATCAGCTTCTAGTACTTCAAGTTCTTCTCTTTTACTAGCAAGTTCGTTTTCTACATTTGTTTTAGCTGCTGCTAATTTATCATAAAAGCTCATGTTTTATCTCCTTTGTTTATACTTAGTTAGAATATTTCTAACTCTGTTTAATCTAGACTTGAGAGAATCGTGTCTATGAAATGTTGACGACATGCAATAGTTAAATTTCTTTTCCATGTCTTTGTCTTTTTCTGTAGCTTCTCCTACATCTAAATCTATACCTGTTGTATTTAACAATGTCCTAGGGACTGGTATGTATTGTACTAAAGGAGTTCCCGCTTCTACTATTGTTTCCCCTTCTAGTACATGCCAATATAATTGGACATTTAACACATGTGCATATTTAGGATCTATTACACCGTGTGCTGCTGTAAATCTGTCTTCATTGTTATATGTAAATGGCATTTGTAACAACATTAAATCTTCTGAACATTCAAAACGCCACGGAGTATCTAATTTAATAACTGTCTTTAATGTTGTTTTCTTATTGTCTAATGTAGGCACGGTTTGTACCTCATTATGATGATTTACATATGTTGCAAGATTAGGGTCAGACTTTTCGTGTGTAAATTTAGTAGGTTCTAACCATTGAAAACTAACGCCATCACCTTGTGTAGAAATTGAAAAATCTGCAGGAGCACAAAGAGTATATCCTGCTCCGGTCATTAGTTTTATTCCTGGACAATTTTGTGCATACGTTTGTTCTGGATCGCTAGTTGCATTAATAGACTGCATCCATTTACGTTTATATGTATTAGATGCTTTTATAGGATAAAGATCTGCAACACCTGGTTCTAAACTATAAAACCGTATCCAAGGTTTACTTTTTTTGAATAGCATATTCGTCAACACCTTGATATATTTCTTTTAATAAAAATTGATAATGCGAAGATAGTTTACTTACATTCTCTTTCACCCATTTTTCATAGTCTTCATGTGCTTTTTTAATTTCTTCTAGCATAGGAAGTCTAGTAGGATGTATCATTTCTTTTGTTGATATTGGTTTAAATCCCATGCCAGCTGCAATAAACAAGGGTGCAATAAAACTAGTATCATGATATGTTTTAGATATTGTAACACTACCAACTAAGTTAGGATATTGCGAATTTTTTGAAACATATTCGTCGAAGTATTGTGGATAATAATCATGCTGCTCTGTACAGTATCTCCAATATGGTGTATCGTCTCTAGTAGACAAACTGTAGTGTGTAGAAACAAAATCTCTAAATTTTAAAACTTCATTTTCTACTGAATAATTAAAACCTTCTTTTTCAGTCCTACTAACAAACCCATTTCTTCTGTTTAATATTTCAACAAGTTTACTAATGTTTTCATGTGTAGTTAGTAATCCTGTACTTTCTAAAGGTTCTACGAATCCATAACTAAGTCCAACACCAACAACATTTTTAACCCAACCTTTGTCTCTACGTCCATGACGCATTTCTATATGATGCATTTCTGCATTTTCTGCACGTTCTGCAGAACCAGTTGTTTTTAAATGTTCTATAAATTCTTTTTTAGCATCTTCTTTAGAAATAAATTTACTAGAATATACATAACCAGTTCCGATTCTACTCCATAAAGGAATGTTCCATACCCAGCCGCTACTTAGTGCATGACAATCGGTATAGTTATGCATTTCTTCTTCTCTATTTTCATAAGGTATTCTTGCAGCCCAGGCACTATCGTTAAACAAATGTGTATCAAAAGATTTAAATTCTGACTTCATCCATCCTTCTAATAACATTGATTTAAACCCTGTGCAATCTATCCAAAGATCTGCTGTAATAGTACTGCCATTATCTAAAGTTATTGAATCAACATATCCGTCTTCGTCTTTAGTATGACCTAAAACGTTCGCTACTATATGTTTTACTCCACTAGGCAATGCAATGTTGTTTTTTAAATACTGTCCAAATTTTTGTGCATCAACATGATATGCAGTGTCCCATTTAAAATTATAATGTCTAAATTTATTAACAGCATTGCGAGTTTGTTTATTCATATCTGCAATGTATGTAGGAACTGTTGCATAAAATTTTGCAAACGTATCCGGCGTAAATTCTTCTGGATATAATGCTGCTAATTCGCTCCACACATTAATAGGATTAGACTCACTTTTATTTGTATAATCTAATCCGTTACTAAACGGGTATTGAAAACTGGTTCCGTCATTATCTCTAAAGTTAGTGAACCTAATTGAATTTTTATATGTAGCATCGCATTCAGACATCCAATCTTCGTCATCTAATCCAAGATAATCTAAAAACAATGTAATCTGTCCTAAAGTACTTTCACCTACTCCTACAGTTTTAATATCAGGTGATTCTATTAGTGTAATATCTAAGTGGGGACACATTTTTCCTAGTGCAGCCGCAGCCATCCACCCGGACGACCCGCCACCAATAATGTTTACAGTTTTAACTCTCATCTTTACCTTTGTAGATATTATCTCTCAAAAATTCATATGTAGTTGGTAGTGTTTTTACATATTCTTCTAATTGGTCATAATACTTTTTCCAACTTCTTTTTATTTCATCTAAGTAACTCACATCACCACGTTGTTTTACCATAATATATTCAGGAGTACTTACAGGTTTTAAACCAAGTCCTGCTGCAATAAAATTGCCGCCTTGTTCAGTGTCCATATATGAATGTGTTGTTAAACTAGTAAAAAAGTTTTCAATGCCAGCATCTCGTTTCATGTCTGGTCCTAAAATATCTGGAGCATACGTATTGTTTTGTGTTGCCCAGCGCCAATAAGGCGTATCGGTTCTTCCACTTCCTGCATAATGCATTGCAACAAAGTCTCTAAAATTATGAATTGTCTTTTGACATGTAGCATTAAATGCATCTCTCTCCATTAGAGTCACATAACCGTCTCGGCGATTTAGAATATCTACTAAATGAAGAATGTTTTCATGTGTAGTTAGTAATCCTGTACTTTCTAATGGCTCAACAAATCCATAGCTAAGACCAATACCTACTACATTTTTAGACCAGGCACGTCTACGTCTTCCATGTCTAATTTCTATAAGAAAAGGATCTATTGTATCAAGATCAATATCAGGATATTGCTCTCTTATATGTTTTAAAAATTCTCTTAGTGCTTCTTCTTGGCTAGTAAATCTTGTACTAAACACATATCCTGTGCCAATTCTATCCCACAACGGAATATTCCAGACCCATCCATTATCCATTGCAGTACAATTAGTAACATTATTTAATTGTGTTTCTCTATCAGTATAAGGTATACGCACAGCCCAGGCAGCATCATTTGCTAATTTATCTTCAAAAGAAAAGAACTGTTCTCCCATCCATTTTTCTAATAATAAAGATTTAAAACCTGTACAATCTAGCCATAAATCTGAATACAGTGTTGTTCCGTCTCTACAAAGAATTCTTGTGATATTTTCTTTTTTATCAATATCGTATGAATGTATAGTGTTTTCAATTACTTTTACACCGTTAGGTATACATACTTCATTTTTTAAATACTGTCCAAATTTTGCAGCATCTAAATGGTATGCAGTATCATTGGGGAAATCAAAATTTGCACCTAGCTTATTGTCTTCGTTAAATGTTTCTCTATTATATTCTGCTAGTAACTGATTTGCTGGAGCATAAAATTTAGCAAAACTATTAGAATCAAACTCTTCAGGATATAGGCCTGCTAGTAAAGTCCAATCTTGCAGTCCGTTAGGAGCAAAGCTATAATCATATCCTTGTATAAATGGATATTCAAAACTGGTGCCATCTTTTCTTTTAAAATTTGTAAATCTAATTGAATTTTTATATGTAGCACTGCATGCAGGCATCCAGTCTTCGTCTTTTAGACCTAGTACTTGCAAGAAAGTATTAAAATGACCTAGTGTACTTTCTCCTACACCTACTGTAGGAATATTTTTAGACTCAACTACAGTTACTTCTAAATGTGGACATAGCTTTGCTAACGCTGCTGCTGCCATCCACCCGGAAGACCCGCCTCCAATAATAGTTACTGTTTTTATTTTCATGCTGAACAATGCTCCATAGTTTGTGTAAATATTTATAGTAACATAGAGCTGTAGAGACAAAAAAAGAGCGTAAGAAAATACGCTCTTTTATTTTATATATTTTTATTCTACTCTAAAAGACGGACCAGTAGCAGCCCATTTATCGTTTTTAGGTCCAGTAGCATAATATGTTAAATCAGCTGTGTTATAATACATAGTTACTTCTGTATCATATAGTTCAACCACCATATGCGACTTTTTTTCAAAACTAATTAATGGTACTTCTTTATTATGTCCTTTATTTACATTATGAATATGTACAGGACTACAAGCAACTAAATTAGGCATTATACTTCCTCCCCTGGTTGAATATCTCTAGGTTGCATTTCAAGTGACCATCCGTCAGCATGTAACCATACTGGATCATCTTCAGTACCTAGTTTAGGTTGTGCATCAGCTGATGGTTCCATTACTGCCATCATTGCCATTTGTTCTTCCGGCGACAATGCTTCTACTTCTTCTTCAGGTGCTGGCAGCGTATTTTTAACTAATGTAATATGACTTGCCCAAGGACCTGTTGCACTTAATGTGCCTGTGTCTTGTAATTCATGATAAATCATATCTAATTGTTCTTCTATAGTTCCGTAAGCAACTTTTCTTGCAACTGCCGGATCTGCTGCAGGAGCATCTCGCTCTACCCAGATTGATTTATTTTGACTTGGACTAAATTCTAATGTCCAATCTAATGTTACTTCGTCAGGTGCATCCATCCAGGTAAACTTAGCGTCTGGTCCGTTGTAAATTGGAAACTCGTCGCCTGGCTCCTCTATTTGGTGGATGTATCCCTGGTAACCTACTAATACTTTTTTCATTATCTATACTCCGTAATAACTACCATGCCATTTATACCATTTGAACCGCGGTGTCCATGGAAATACCCGCCAGTACCGCCGGCACCTCTGCCGCCGTGTCCTTCGTGCCTGTGACTAAAATGTCCACCTTGTGGATGTCCTGAAGCAATAGAACCTCCCCAATAGCTAGTACCACCTGGGCCAAAACTTTGGTGATGGCTTCCGCCGCCTGCACAATAAACATTTAAATTACCTCCAGAACCAACTCCTGAAAGTCCGCCTGAGTGTTGGTTGTTTCTGTTTGCTCCACGTCCACCACTAGCTGAACAATAATTACCAAAGGAACTTCCGTTACTATTTCCTCCAGCATTTGCATAGTAAGTGCCGCCTCCGGCGCCACCTACACTTATACTTACAGAACTTACACCGGTAACATCAATAATACGTTCTGAATAACCGCCTGCTCCGCCTGATTCTCCGTGACCACTTGCGCCGCCTCCAGCACCTTGCACTTGTACATGTACATATCTAACACCACTTGGTTTATTCCAAGTTCCGCCACCTGTAAATACTTGCATACTTCTAATACCATATTCACTATATGTAAATGCACTTCCTGCACTGTTTGCTGCAAGAGAATTTCCGCTTGATCCAACACTAGTTAATCCAGTGCCGCCTTTACTTAAAGGTGTTGTTCCTGTTACTTTATTACTTCCAAGATTAACAGAATTATTTGCCATTTTATCAGAAGTAACTGAACCATTTGCAAGTTTTGTGTTATCAACTTGGCCGGCAGCAATATCATCGCGTGTAACAGTACCTGTAAGAACTGCTGTGTTTGTTAATCGTTTTAATGATTGATAAGTAAATGCCATAACGTATTTATATCCTTTAGTAGTACATAACGACAACTACCATGCCGCTTTTTCCGTTTGCGCCTCTGTGTCCATTAAAGTAACCACCCGATCCACCTGCACCTGGAGATGCATGACTTTCGTGTCTGTGACTAAAATGTCCACCTTGTGGATGTCCTGCTGCAACAGCGCCGCCCCAATAGTTTTGGCCGCCTACAGAAGAACGTGTGTGATGCGGTTGTCCGCCACCGCCATAAATATTTAGATTGCCGCCTGATCCTACACCACCCAGTCCACCTGAGTGTTGATTGTTTCTATTAGCACCTCTGCCGCCTGATGCTGAACAGTAGTTACCAAACGAACTGCCACCTGAATTGCCGCCTGCACCTGAATAATATGTGCCGCTGCCGCCGCCACCGATACTTACACTTACACTGTTAACACCAGTAACATCAATAATACGTTCTGAATATCCTCCAGCTGCGCCACTTTCTCCGTGGCCAGATCCGCCACCACCTGCACCTTGTACTTGTACTTTTACATAACGAACGCCACTTGGTTTAGACCAAGTACCGCTGCCTGTATAAACACTCATGCCGTAGATGCCGTGGTTACTAAATGTTGTTCCGTTGCCTGCACTATTGACTGTAAATAATTGATATGCAGATCCTACTGAGGTTCTTCCAGTGCCGCCCTTTGATGTAGGAGTTGTTCCTGTAACAACATTAGAACTCATATCAACTGCATTGGTATCTAGTTTTGCTTCAGTAACATTACCGCCTACAATTTTAGCGTTAGTAACAAGACCGTCTGCTAAGTCTGCACCTGTAAGTGTGTCATCAACGATTGCTGTGCCTGTTATTCGTTTTAATGTTTGATAACTAAATGCCATTTAATCTTCCTCTTAGTAAAACATGGTTACAACAACCATGCCTCTTAAACCGTTTGATCCTCTATGTCCGTGAAAGTAACCTCCTGCGCCACCAGATCCTGGTGCACCGTGACCTTCATGTCTGTGACTAAAGTGTCCACCTTGTGGGTGTCCGCCTGCGATAGAACCTCCCCAAAATGTACTTCCGCCGATTCCTGTACGCTGGTGGTGGCTTCCGCCTCCGCCTCCATACATGTTTAAATTACCACCTGATCCAACACCTCCTAGT
>Ga0255762_10001281_pt1 | contig 21793 bp, 20 predicted proteins | sample 101ome_16_FD_179962 | JGI IMG/M metagenome (GOLD analysis project Ga0255762, IMG submission 179962) | Coastal salt marsh microbial communities from the Groves Creek Marsh, Skidaway Island, Georgia - 101401AT metaG (version 2) | ecosystem: Environmental > Aquatic > Marine > Intertidal zone >...
CGAGTAGGTCTGGAGCGACGCCATTAAAATACCTGGCACCATCGAATACATTTGAACCAAGCCAAGCGCCGTGGTCAGCAGCATTAATGATCGGGATGTTTCCTGTGTGCCATGTGCCGTTAAAATATGTGAGAATATTATTTCCGGTTGCCATAAAACTTGTCCTTTTTCGTATGACATGGATCGCTCGGTTTCCTGGAAAATTTTAGCAAACCGAGATACACAAGACTATCTTTCTATTTTCAAACGAAAGTCACAATATTTTGCTCCTTTCATTATTGTTTGTGTACGCTCAAACTTAATCTCTGAATTATACCCTTTACAAAAATCTGCATCTCGACTGCAGCTCAGTAAATGACCAATATCTTTCAGCCCCATTTCTTCATACATTTCGGCATAACGACAGCGTGTGACATTGAAATTCATAACAGAAGCAGCTTCATCCAACACTTCTATCTCCAATGCTTCTTCTTTGGTCCAATTGGGCAATATATCAGCAAAATCTCTCAAATCAGGTTTTTTCTCCAATACATCCGCCATCGCAGCCCCATGAGCTATCGCTGAGTTTGAACATGCTTTACCGATGATTTCTTCCGCGGCTTTGATCCCAAATTTATTACTTATTTCATCAAAAACATTCTTCAAAACTGCGGCTTCGATATACCTACGTACAAAGATTGAAACGCTTGATATATCGGGGATTGTTTTTTTCTCAGTAGGCATTTCAACATCTCTTTCGATGGTTTCATCTTCACATATTTCAAAAAATTAAACGATCTCAACAGATAGCGAAGAATTAATTATACCCGAATATTTGCCATTCCAAGTTTGTCCAACGCGCAAGGGCTTTGCGTCGGTCATAGTACCGGTCGTGACTATGTCACCAGCCTTAACCGAAATTTCAGATGGTTCTGAAGAGATACCATCCAATAGGTGCTTAAGTGCAGAAATGGGTCCATCTAGGACGTTACCACCGCTTCCTTCTTCAACCACCTTATTATCACAGCATAAGGTTACCTTCTGATCGATTAATTTTGCTCGTAAGTCCCTGGTCTCTGTCACTTTTTCACCCACAACTAATTGACCATGCAGGCCTCCTGCTGCGATCGTGTCGGGAATATTAAATTTCCAACCAGGATAAATTGAATCCACTATTTCAAACCCAGGCGCTACCCAAGCAATACTGTTCGCAATCTGCTCTTCCGTGGCGCGTAAAGGAGGCGTAGAAGCGAAACACACTACAATTTCTGGCTCAATCCTCGGCTCACAGTAATCGGAAAGTTTAATCGAAGAAATTCCATTTTTTGCGTAGCTGATCGAGTTCTTGCTCATCGAGCCCCACATTGGTTGATCAACTCCATAAATTGGCCAAATCGAACGGTTTGTGAAACCAATCTTACGGCCGTTTACTTGCCAATTTCTTAACTCATAAAGTTTTGTCGAAACTTTATAAGCAGCGGCGCTGGATAACGACATATCACGATCGGTGAATGGAGTGATCTGCTCGCGATTCAAAATAGCTCTATGTATTTCAGCTGCAATTTGATCGATATGCATTTGAGTCTTCCGGTTACCATCTTTGATTAAACTAGCCATATAATTCCTGGCTCTAGAAACGAAAATTGAAATCCATACTAAAACATCTTATCTAAAAGTACTTACCATTAATCGCGAGATATATCGAATACAGTGAAGTTGTACCCGTGATAAATAATCTGTTTAGTTTTGAACCGCCAAAGCAAATATTTGAAACAATTTCCGGTATCTTAATTTTTCCAATCATTTGCCCATCTTTATCATAACAATGCACACCATCCCGTGCTGACGTCCATATTCTATCATCTGTATCGATGCGAAAGCCATCAAAAAGACCTTCCGTGCATTCAGCAAATAATTCCGGTTTGTCTGGAACATTTCCGCTTTTGTCACAACTAAATCGCAACAGAGCCTTGGGCCCATTAGGCATATGCGAAGCGCCAGAGTCCGAAACAAACAAAGCTTTTTCTGAGGTATTGAAACAAAGACCATTTGGTTTGGTCAGTTGCCCAGAAATGCGTACCAGTTCATTATTGTTGGGATCATACTTGTAAATGCCGCATGAATCTTGTTCAGACGCTGCTTTTTGGCCTTCATAATCGCTCAAAATGCCGTAGTCAGGATCTGTAAACCAAATGGTTCCATCGCTTTTCACAACCACATCATTTGGGGAATTAAGTAGTTTTCCTTGGTAGTGATTAACGAGTACAGTGCGGCTTCCACAATGTTCAGTGCGCGTTACGGATCGACTTAGGTGCTCACATGTTATTAGACGCCCCTCTAAATCTCGAGTGTTGCCGTTCGAAAAATATGATGGATCGCGAAAAACAGACACACCACCATCAGTTTCATCCCAGCGCAGCATTCTGTTATTAGGTATGTCTGAGAACAAAAGATATCTCCCTGCTCCAAACCAAACAGGTCCCTCCAGCCAACGGCCGCCAGTCCATAGCCTCTCCACCCGCCCATGACCGGTCAGGCAGTAACTAAATGAGGGGTGAAGCACTTCAATTCCAGCTCCTTCAATTTCGCCAAACATTTCTTCCCCTGTACTTTCAAATTTTTAAGGTCTTAAAGTTGTGTTCTCGTTTCTAATGATCAAAGCGGTATTGACCAAAGCTGTAGGGCGTTCTGGTGATAAAAAGCTGCTTTCTCATTTTCTGACCAATTATTTGTCAGAGCATATGTGAGAGCAACCCACGTCGATAAACCACCTCCTAGAAAACATACTGGGCTATCGCTTCCCCATATTATGCGCTCGACACCGAAGCAGTCGACAGTGTGTTCAAAATAAGGCTTTATCTCAGCCATAGTCCAACTTTTGAGATTACCATACGCTATAATTCCTGATATTTTTACCAAAACATTAGGGCGTTTTGCCACTTCTCGCATTACAGTAGCCCAATTTTCAAAACCTGAGCCTGCGATATCAGGTACGCCACAATGATCCAGGACAAAACGAACGTTTGGGCAAGCGTCTACCAAACTGATTGCATCATACAGCTGATCCGCACGACAACAAATATCATAAGTGAAGCGAGTATCGGACAATAATTCTATACTTTGACAAAACCCTAACTCACGACAGACGCCATCAGGCACGACATGGAGTACTCGGCGAAACCCTTTTATCAAGGGCTGATCACTAGCCCAAGTAAGAAAATCGGAAAATCCACTCTCTTCGGGCCGACATGCAGAAATTGCTCCCCTGATTAAGTTGTCAGGCTTGCTTTGTAAATCTTGCACCATTTCGATCTCTGACTTTATATCCCCCACGGCTACGTCGACTTCCATGTGCATTGCCCCGACAATACCTAAACGAGCTGCATCACGATAATATTCCTCGTATGTATAAGGTTTGTTCAGGTCAGGTATGCCCTCAAGCCAAGGGTAGTTAAGTCGATCGGGGTAAATAAGGTGCAAATGCGTATCAAAAAGCATGCTTCCTCCAATAATAACTCTCAATATGGTAACTCAATTTACCTAAACCCTGTACCAATATTTCTACATACGATAGTTTTATGTTGAACAATAAAATAAGTTTGAATTCTGATTGGAACTAATTGATGACAAATTTCTCGTACGGCGCACGTCTTAATTCATTCAAGCTTGGCTTAAAAGATGATGAGCACAAAGAACAGCATTTGACGATTAGACTATTGAAGCGAGCAGTTGAAGCAGGTTTAACGCAAATGGATTTGAATTATCCTGATCACTTTCAAGGATTAAGTATTAACGACCTCACGCAATTTATATCCAAGCAGCCAATAAATATCAACGGGTTGGCAATGCGATATTACACAGCTCCAGAATTTAAACTGGGGGCTTTTACACACCCCGATCCTAGAATTAGGACATTGGCTCTTGATGAAACAAAACGTGGACTAGACATGGCTTCAGAGCTTGGTTGTTCGCTGATGACTCTTTGGATGGGACAAGATGGATTTGATTATTCATTCCAAGGGGAATTCGCAGAAATGTGGGATAACACAATACTCGCGATCCAAGAAGTTGCTGACTATGATAAAACAATCGATATCTCGATAGAGTATAAGCCAAACGAACCAAGAGCATTTTCACTCATGCCAGATGTGTCTACCACTCTATTAGCTTTGAAAGAGGTTGATCGGGCAAACACAGGCGTAACTTTGGATTTTGCACACATACTTTACGCTGATGAATTACCTGCTTTCGCAGCGAGTCTCGTTCAGCGACACTCGCGTGTACTTGGTGTCCACCTAAATGACGGATACGGTAAGTGGGATAATGGTTTAATGGTAGGCTCTGTGCACCCGATCCAAACTTTAGAGTTATTGGTAGAATTATTACGTGGTGGCTTTGACGGAACCATCTATTTTGATACTTTCCCTGATCATTCTGGCCTTGATCCTGTGGCTGAAAGCGCAGCGAACATCGCAACTACCGAGCATTTACTTATGGTAGCGCAAAGATTGTCAACGTCGTCAGAACTTTTGAGTGCGCGTATTCATCAAGACCCGATGAAGGCACAACGCATTATACAAAAAGCATTATTTCGATGAAATCGTTACTCGTGGTAGGATCGCTTCATTGGGATATAGTAGTTAATGCACCTCATATTCCTGGGTGTGACGAAACTGTTTTGGGACATTCTGTAAACTACGTATTCGGCGGCAAAGGTGGCAATCAAGCTGTCGCTGCAGATCAAAACGGAGCAATGACATATTTTACAGGACGGATTGGCAAAGATCAGTTTGGTAAGCAGATTTTAGAAAGGCTGCGTGAGACGTCCATTAACTTGGAGGGATTGCAATATGGCACAGGCGCGAGCGGAATGAGCGTCGCTATCATAGATAATAATGGGGATTATGGGGCGGCAGTAGTTTCTGGTGAAAATCTGCTAATAGATGCAAACGCAATCATTTATCCGGGTGACCTGGGCGTTTTACTACTGCAAAACGAAATAGATGAAAAAGTAAATATCGCCGCCGCAAGACGAGCTAAAGAACTTAACGCTTCGGTTTGGCTTAACGCCGCACCAGCTCGCCTGTTAAGCAGTGATCTCCTAGAGCTTGTCGATGTACTGATCGTAAACAGAGTTGAAGCAGCGATTTTTGAAAAGCAGATGTTGAAAACACTTACAAAACGCTTAACGGTAATCAAAACTTTGGGCAAATCAGGGGTTGTTGTATACAAGCGTGGTCAAGAGGTATATCGCAAGAATGCTTTCAGTGTAGAGGTCCAATCAACGCATGGTGCCGGGGATATGTTTACTGGCGCATTGGCAGCATCCTACCTCGTAAATCAATCCCTTGAAAGAGCAATCGATTATGCACAAGCTGCTGCTGCGCTTCATGTTTCATGCACGCCAGAAACTAGACGCAATATAACACCGGAACAAGTGAGAGCATTTACGCGTAAGACAAAAATTTAAGTTACCGGAGCATCTTGTCGAAGCAAGCCTTCAGCCTTCAAATCTGACCATAGTGATGATGGAATTACAGCTTTATAAACTTCTAGATTGTTGTTTAATTCTTCAGCAGACTGAGCCCCAGGGACCACCGATAAATGAGTCGAATGTAACAGGGGAAATTGTAGCGCTGCAGCTTTGAGTGACACACCGTGGGATGTACAAACTCTTTCAATGGCAGCCACTCGATCAATGATTGACTGAGAAGCAGTATCATAATTGTAGAACGCACCCTTCACCGGCCCAGTAGCCAAAATACCCGAATTATATGGACCACCGGTTACAATTTTGATCCCACGCTTTTCGCAAAGAGGTAGAAAAGTATCTAATGCAGTTTGTTCCAACAACGTGTATCGCCCCGCAAGCAAGAATATATCGAAGTCCCCTCGTTCAGCCAGAGTTTGACAGACCTCCCATTCATTAATACCTCCACCAATCGCAGAAACAATACCTTCTTCGCGCAGTTTCAACATAGCGGCGTATCCGCCGTTTTCGAAAAATTCCGTTACCCGCTCATCAGATGCTTTTTTTGATCCATGCGTAAAAACACATAGATCGTGAACATATAATATATCTATCTTGCTTACACCCAACCGTTCATACGAAAACTCGACCGATCGCATGACACCGTCATAGCTATAATCATATCGTTCCTTGCGTGATGGGACATTAAACCATTTTCCAATGCCCGTCCTGTCCGCTGCTTCGCTAGGCGCCATTAAGCGTCCTACTTTGCTTGAAAGGATATACTCTGATCGCGGTTTAGTTCTTAAAAAGCGATTTAGGCGCGTCTCACTGAGCCCTAAGCCATAGAGCGGTGCTGTATCATAATACCGGATACCCGCATCCCAAGCATCTTCCAAAGCATCATTAGCTTCATCATCAGAAATGGGCTTATATAGATTACCTAGTGGGGCCGTGCCAAATCCTAGTTCACTTATATCTAGACATTGAGTGGCGATACGATTTAGCGTTCGTTTTCTTATCATGACAACGATACCTTTTAGCAAATTTCAAAGCATAAAATGCATTTCTTAATGACACATTACTACTTAGTAGCTTAGCTTATAATTGATAAGGAGGGTAGAAATTTGAAAAATCATTTTACAAACGTTTTTGGCACTAGGAAGCCAGTTATTGCGATGGTTCATCTCGGAGCACTTCCCGGATCACCATTGTATGACAAAAACAAAGGCCTAGATGGTTTGCTAGAGGCAGCTTATGCTGATTTAAAAGCCCTACAGAATGCAGGTGTAGATGCCATCATGTTTGGCAATGAAAATGATAGGCCCTACGAGTTAACGGTTGATACCGCTTCAACGGCTACGGCAGCATATATTATCGGCGCTTTGAAGGATGAAATATCAGTACCATTTGGTGTCAATATGCTTTGGGACCCTATGGCTTCAATCGCCTTGGGAGCTGCGACGGGAGCACAATTTGTTAGAGAAATTTTTACTGGAACCTATGCGTCTGACATGGGGACATGGACAGCGGATGCGGGGCAAGCTATGCGATATCGTGAACGACTTGGTTGTTCTGATATGTTAATGCTTTATAATGTTTCAGCCGAATTTGCTTATTCACTAGATCGACGACCACTGCCTGATCGAGCAAGAAGCGCGAATTTTTCTTCCATTCCAGATGCAATTTTAGTCAGCGGACAAATTACCGGTGAAGCTGCAGAAATGTCCGACTTAAAAGCCGTTAAGGCAGTTTTACCTGATACACCCGTTTTGGCTAATACAGGTGTAAAGCATGAAACTATCGAAGATGTTTTTGCCGTTGCAGATGGTTGTGTCGTTGGTTCTGCATTAAAATATGATGGAGATACTTGGAACGCGGTTGACCCAAATAGAGCCGCTGATTTCATGAAGTTAGTGCGGAAAAACCGGTAGATGTGATGAAAGAAAATTTGATCAAAGACACATTACAACTCATGAAAATCCCAGGCCTATCTGGTTATGAAGATCGCGTGCGGAAGTACCTCAAAGATGAAATTGAAGCTTTAGGACTAAGCACAATAACTGATAAACTTGGCAACTTAAGGCTTCAAATTCCAGGAAACGGGCCATGCATCATGATCTTCACCCACATGGACCAATTAGGTCTTGTGGTGCGTAGAATAGATGAAGACGGTTTCTTATGGTTTGAACGTTTAGGCGGCGTGCCCGAAAAAATGTTACCAGGACAGCCCGTTTTGGTAAGTGCTCGCTCAGGACAAGATTTCGAAGGTGTGATTGGTATCAAAAGTCATCACGCTACCGATCCGAACGAAAAATATACAGTTAACTCCTATAAAGATCTCTATGTTGATTTGGGTTATGGATCAAAAGATGCTGTAAAGGCGCTTGGTATAAATATCGGGAGTCCAATTGTTTACAAACCGAGTGCGGAAATGTTCGCAACAGACAAAATCTGTGGCACGAGTGTAGATGATCGCGCGGGTTGCGCAGTACTATTGGAGTTGATACGGCATATCAAGAATGGTGATAATGGCGGTGACATTCATATCGTTTTCACAGTGCAAGAAGAATTTAACTTGAGGGGAGCTCTTCCTGCAGCACAGCAAATTCAGCCAGATATTGCGCTTCAAATAGATCTCATTTTGGCAAGTGATACGCCCGATATGAAAGATTTTGGAGAAGTAAAACTTGGGGATGGGCCTGCACTTAGTATGTTTTCATTTCATGGTCGAGGAACACTAAATGGCGTAATCCCAAATCCAGAACTGGTGAATTACATTGAAAAAACTGCGGCTCAAGAGGGAATTACACTTCAGAAAAGTGCTCATATTGGAGCTCTAACAGATTTATCTTATGTGCAGCTGGTAAATGAGGGAGTTGTTTGTGCTGATCTTGGATTCCCAATGCGATACTCTCATTCATCGCACGAGATGTGCGACGTTAATGATCTTGTAGGATTAACGCAACTTTTGGTTTCATTCGTGAAGGGTTTCCCAGCTTCTTTTCAATTAATTCGGTAGGAATGAGATACATGCAATATACGCTTGGAGTCGACATTGGAACTTTTGAAACAAAAGCAGTGCTCGTTGATCAAAACGGGAAAATCGTCGAACAAGCACAAAAAGCACATAAGATGCTTGTGCCAGAACCTGGCTGGGCCGAACATCGTCCAAATGAAGATTGGTGGGGTGATTTTTGCGACGTAACACAATCAATTACATCACACAGTAACGTTGATGCGAGTAAAATTGTGGCAGTTGCGTGCAGCGCAATTGGCCCCTGTATGCTACCAGTCGACCGAGATGGTGAGGCATTGATGAACGGTGTGTTATACGGCGTAGATACCCGTGCACAATTGGAGATCGACGAACTCAACTCAGAAATTGGCGAAGACAGAATTTTAGAAATAGGTGGTAACGCTCTAACAACTCAATCAGTAGGTCCAAAAATTTTGTGGCTGAAAAAGAACCGGCCAGAAATTTACAAAAACACACATAAAATTTTGACGTCCACAAGTTTTCTTGTACATAATTTAACAGGTGAATTTGTCATTGATCATTACACTGCAGCAAATTTCACACCGCTCTATGATATCCACACACAAACTTGGTCAACTGCGCTAACAAAAGATTTAATCGCGTTAGAAAAACTTCCCGAACTTCGTTGGTCATCTGATATTGTCGGACGAATTACAAAAGCAGCGGCGCAGAAAACTGGATTGCCCGAAGGAATTCCTGTCACCGCTGGTACTATAGATGCAGCTGCCGAGGCTATCTCTGTAGGCGTGAGTGAAAGCGGTGACACCATGTGCATGTATGGCTCAACGATCTTTATGATCTCACTTACGGATCAACGTGTCGAAGACCCAAGACTTTGGTATGCGCCATGGTTGTTTCCAGGGCAACACGCGTCAATGGCAGGGCTTGCAACAAGCGGAACTTTGACCCATTGGTTCCGCGAACATTTCGCGAAGGATTTGAATTTAGACTCAAGCTTTGGAGAATTGAGTGAAGAAGCGAAGCAATCGGTCCCTGGTTCCAACGGCATTGTGTTTCTTCCATATTTTTCAGGTGAACGCACACCAATTCACGATCCTGATGCAAAAGGACTCATTTTTGGCTTACGGGTAGATCATACACGTGGAGATGTGTATCGAGGTCTAATCGAGGGCATAGCTTTTGGCACTCGGCATGTTGTTGATACGTTCGTCGAATGCAGTACGCAAACCAATCGGCTCTTTGCAGTTGGTGGGGGAACCAAGAACGAATTATGGATTCAAACAACCTCTGATATAACTGGCTTAGACCAAATCGTACGTGAAAAAACAGTTGGAGCGAGCTATGGAGATGCATTTTTGGCAGCGCTCTCTGTTGGAATTGTAAAGCCGAGGGATATCGGTAAGTGGAACCCAGCCAAACGGGTTCTGCGATCTCGGAGTGACGCTAAGCTCGAGAATAATTATGAAATATTCAAGCATCTTTATATCGCAACAAAGCACCTTATGAAGCAAGTATAAGGAGCTATACTAAGCTAGACTTACACGAAAAATTCCTAGCGATAAAAGTATTTCCACTTCACAACAATTGTTCGATTTGCAAACACGCATCTATTCATGCTAACATGTTAGTGGAACTAAAAAGACAATTCTGGGAATGCAATACTCAATTGATCAAAATCTAACAAGGATTAATGCTGCTCCTACTTCATTGAAGCAGAAAGTTTATTTCAATTTGCAAAAGTCAATCATCGAACTTGAATATAAACCAGGCGAACTACTTAAAAAACAAGAGCTTTGTAAAGAATTTGGAATCTCACGAACGCCACTTAGCGAAGCAATAGCTCTATTAATGCAAGATGGACTTGTAGAAGTTGTCCCGCAAGCTGGAACCTATGTTGCTAGATTATCCATGGATGATTTACACCAAGGTGCTTTCATTAGAGAAGCATTAGAAATTGCAGCAATTAAATTACTTGCAGGTATTATAACCGAACCCCAACTCGTAAAACTAAGACGCAATTTGCGTCTGCAGCGAGTTTTCATAGATGATGAAGACTTTCAGGGTTTTTACGCACTAGATGCACAATTTCATGCAATGCTTCTTGATTTTACAGGCTTTGATAAGTTGAATCGAGTGGCAGATAGTGCATGGATAAATGTAAACAGAGTGCGCCGCCTCTTAATGCCGATTGCTGGACGGGTAGAGGAAACTTATCAAGAGCATGTGGAAATATACGGCACTCTTGAACGTGGAGAGCCAACGAAAGCCAGCAATGCTCTTGAAAAACACCTTAGAAAATTAATGACCTACATCTCTCCATTAGAGAAATCACATCCAGAATACTTCACTTAATCATAACTATTTTACTGCCCCTGCTGCCATCCCTTTGATAATGTATCGTTCTAATATTACCGCAATTATGATCAGCGGCAGTATCGCTGCTAAAGAAAGCGCAGCCATTGACCACCAAGAAATCCCCTGGGATCCTGTTTGGCTAGCAACCATGACTGGTAACGTTTTAGCATGCGAAGATGTTAAAAGTGCTGCAAAGAAATATTCGTTCCAAGTTAGAACTAAAGAAATAATGAAAGATGCCACCATTCCAGGCAGTGCAATTGGCAGAATAATGGTTAGGAATGCTCCCCAGATTGAAAGACCGTCCACTAGTGCTGCTTCTTCCAATTCCGTCGGAATAGAACTGAATTGATCTTTCATGATCCAAATCACAATCGGGAGAACGGTAAGTGTATAAAGCGCAATTAACCCCACGCGCGTATCAAGTAAGGCCAACTCTTTGTACAACACTAAGAACGGCAATGCTAAAACTACTGGTGGCAGTATGAGCTGTGAAAGAAAGAAGAACGAAATATCTGAATTTCGCATAAACCCAAACCTGTATTTAAAACGGCTCAGACCGTACGCTGCACAACTCCCAAGCAGTACAGCGATGCTAGAAGCACCAACTGAAGTAATTGCAGAATTCGCAAACCTTTTTAAGAATTCTTCACGAACGGTGCTCTCAACGAATATTGTATTGGGCGAAAGACCTAGAGACTTCAGGCCCAGCCATTTTGGTCGAAAATCCCACCACGGGATAAGATTTCCTTTCATTACGTCAGGTGCCGCTTTAAACGTAGTGGTGACCGTCCAATAAATTGGAAATAAGCAAAGAAACGCCCAAAATATGAGGACACTATAGATAGCAAAGCGCCCAATAATGCGTTTTGGTTTAAATGCCCTGTCAACGGAACTATCAAAAAATATCTGTTTTGACATGATCAGTGCCTCGGTTTCGACCAGCGCTCTGCTAACTTCATCAGTGCGGTCATAAAGAATATTATAATAACAAGATAGAAAATGGCCAAGAATGTCCCGTAACCTACATTGCTTCGATCTCGATACTCTCGATAAATAAAACTAGTAACACTATCTGTGGCGCCTCCGGGGCCGCCCGAAGTCACATTGATGATTATATCTGCAAGTTTCAGTTTGAAGATGATCCGAATTAAAATTGCTGTAATTGAAACAGGGAGCATTAGCGGAAAAGTAATTTCCCAAAAACGTTTCCAGGGCGGTGCGCCATCCACTTGCGCGGCTTCATGTAGCTCTCTCGGGATAGCTTGTAATCCCGCAAGGATCATAATCATCATAAATGGAATGAAAGTCCACGCATCCATTACCATGATCATGCCGCGTGCCATTTCTCCAGAACCAAAGAACGACGGGTTATCCCAACCAAGAAATCTTGCCAATCTTGATATAGGGCCAAAACGTATCTCAAGCATGGACTTACCGATCATCCAGCTTACTGCAACTGGAGAAAGCATTAATGGCATTAAAAAGGCGACACGGAAAAATTTTCGCGCCCGAATTTGCGCATTCAGTAGCACTGCAAGACCAAAAGCAATCGCATATTCAGGGAGTATCGCAAGTATGTACCAGACCATGTTTTTCAACGCATTCCAGTAAAAAGGATCGCTCCACATTTCCCAGAGATTATCAAGGCCGTTGAACTGTCTACCATCGGGTGACGACAGGTTCCATGAAGAAAATGCTATTCCGAGAGCAAAAATTAGAGGAAAAATCACCATCGCTATGACGAAAAGCACAGCAGGTAAAATAAAAAGTGTCCGCTTTCCTCTTTCGCCATACAATAATACCTGAGCGGAACATAAACATATTGCCCAGAAGAAATAAGCATAAAGACTAGGTCGCCAGTTCGAAAATTGCGTATCAATGACACCATATTCCTGCAATATTTGCCAAACTACCGTGCAAACAAACAACCCGACTGAGCCCCACATTAACAGGCGCCCTAAACGAGTTTTCTTATTAGATACACCGTCTTGGGTTACAATATGAAGGTAATTATCAGAAGACATCCGCGCCTAAAAGCCAACTCTAAATACAAAGTAAGATAATGGGGAGCCGGCTTTAAACCGGCTCCGTCAACTTCAAATCAAAGTCCAAGGGAGGCCTTGTAGAGTTTGATCTGACTTTCACGACCAATCTGGTCCGTGATTTTCTCCCAGGCTGCAGCAATTGCATCAGCAGTTTCTTGCGCTGATCCGTATTGACCAGCAAAACCTTTTGCCAATTCATCTTCAGCAACCGAATAATATTGGAAGATGCCGGGGATCCTTGGTTCATTTGCAGAGTTAGGGTGGTTGTAGCTATCAAGATTAGATCCGAGATAGTCCTCTACAAATGCTCTATCATATCCTGCAGCCTCCCACTCATCATAGTTGAAGTGCGAGTTCCGGTATGGCTGGAATCCAGATGGGTAGGCCGAAGTCCACAGTGAAATATCCTTGCCACCGATATGAGCTGCTGCAGACCAAGCCGCTTTGCGTTTTTTGTCATCGCCGTTAACTCGGTTAGTGACATAAACACCCCAACCTAAATAAGCGTTATTGGGTGACTCATTATAAGTGTCCTCCCACTGCCCTTTTAGGTGATTGTACACGCGATCAGAGCCAGGATTGGTACCAAAGCCCACAACGTCCCCAATGACTGATGTGTCAGAGGTTCTAGCATTAGAGCCAATGTCACCCCACCAAGTAAGCATTGATCCTGTTCCTGCCAAGAACTGCTGGAAGCCAGTTGTGCCTGGGTCAGCATTAATTTGATCAGCAGGATACGCACCTTCAGTAGCAATGAGATCCATCACATCCTGAATAGCTTGAACCCAACCCGGATTATTTACGCGTGGCTTCATCGTGTCGACATCAAATAACCACGCTGGGTCGTCTGGATGTTTGACGTATGGTGCAGCTCGGTCTTCGAGGAAATAGAAACCAAAGCCTCCCCATCCTTTTAATGGATCAAGGAACCCATGTGCCGGAAGACCAGTTAATGGGTCCATCTTCCCTACAACATCTTTCGAGATCTGATTGACTTCTTGCCACGTTCTCGGCGGGTTGGCTCTCCCAGTTATTGAGCCTTCACCAAAATAATCTTTCCGGTAGCAGAATGTATGGCAATCGCCATCGATATTAATTCGATAAGCTTTGCCATCCCACGTACCAACGGGTGGCTGTAGATATCCTACTAGGTCTTCGTAATCAATCTGATCCTTCACCCAATCTGGCATTTCATTGAGAAGTCCTTGCCCTGCAGTATCGCCTTCAAAAGGTGCGCCCATTTCAATTATATCAAAGTCAACTGTCTTAGTCGCAATAGATTGCTGCAGACGCGGATTATAATCCGCTTGAGCAAGATCAATCCAATTGATCTTTGCACCCGTGTAGGCCTCCCATGGCTTCAAAAATCCACGGAACAAGAAGTTGTGCAGGTTTTGATTGTTGAGGCCCATGAATGTTAGTTCGACGCCTTTGAATTCACCCGGAGCAACTCGCTCTTTCGTTGGCCCAAGACAAAGTTCACCGACTTTTTGCCACTCGGGGTCTCCAGGTGAACCCATTCCCACGCCTGGTATTTTCATAATTTCAGCACGAACACTGCCGTGTCCGCCTGCAAATGCAGGTAATGTTCCGCCCATAGATGCTAACGCCCCCATACTGGCGGCGCCTTTTAACAAACTTCTACGGTTCATTTGAGAGCGAACATATTGATTATAAAGTTCTACTTTCACAATTTTACTCCCTATTAAGTTGGTTTTGCAGCGTATTCACTGCTTATTTATTTAGGCTTCTCAACAGCCTGGCGGCCCACATTTTAGGGTACGCTGAAAAAAGCATTGCATTGAAAATAATATCTGTCAACGTTCTAACATGTTAGCATGGGCAGCAGTAGACAGATAAACTTCAATCTTATAACCTGAAAAAACTTAACTCGGTGAAATGATATGGCAAAAGTCGCAATACAAAACGTGCGAAAATCTTACGGTACTACTGACGTCATTCATGGCTTGAACGTTGATATTAATGACGGTGAATTCGTTGTATTGGTGGGGCCATCTGGTTGCGGTAAATCAACTTTACTCAGAATGATAGCAGGTCTGGAGAGCATCACAGCAGGTGAGATAAGCATAGGAGACCAAGTCGTAAATCATCTACCACCGTCGGATAGAGATATTGCAATGGTATTTCAAAATTATGCGCTTTATCCTCATAAAACAGTAGCCGCGAATATGGCGTTTTCTCTTCGCATGAGAGGTCTTAATCGTGAAATTATTGAGGAAAAAGTTACTAATGCCGCTGAAATTCTTGGCCTCACACCTTATCTAAAACGATATCCACGAGCATTATCTGGTGGCCAAAGGCAGCGTGTGGCGATGGGGCGTGCTATCGTTAGAGATCCAAAAGTCTTCTTATTCGATGAGCCACTTTCAAACCTAGATGCAAAACTTCGCGTACAAATGCGCGCAGAAATTCGTGAACTGCATCAGCGCCTAAAGGCAACAACGATTTACGTAACACATGATCAAATTGAAGCAATGACAATGGCCGATAAGATTGTTGTCATGCAAGATGGTCGCATCGAACAAATTGGAACACCTTTAGAGTTATACGATCGACCAGCGAACACGTTTGTTGCAGGGTTCATTGGTTCACCAGCCATGAATTTGATTCCAGCGACGGTACAGTGCAACGATGATGGAGTATTTGCTCAAATGGAAGCTGGGAAATTAGAAATACAAACTAATAACTTAGTGTCCGAAGGGCAAAAAATTATAGTTGGTATGAGGCCTGAAGTTCTTGTACCCTCTGAGGCCGGCTTGAGTGTTGCTGTTGCTGTAGTAGAACCCACTGGCGCAGAAACACATTTGGTAACGCGCTCAGATGGGCAAGAATTTATGTCAGTATTGCGTGAGCGTTCGACCTTAAAAATAGGTCAACAGATTAACTTAGCAGCCCCCAAAACTTCGCTTCATATCTTCGATGCAGAAAGCGGAAATAGACTAGAGGGGCGTTCATAATTAGAAGGCCAAGGCCAATTTTTTGATTTAAAATAAGGAGATCTCAGATGCTAAAGGGCATAAATCCGCTGTTAAATGCAGACGTGTTACAGGTTTTACGCGCTATGGGACATGGCGATGATTTAATAATTGCTGACACTAATTTCCCATCTGATAGCGTAGCAAAAAAGACGGTTTATGGTCGCTTACTGCGAATTGATGCGAGCGCTGCTGAGGTGGTCGAGGCGGTACTATCACTTATGCCGATAGATACTTTCGTGGATGACGCTGCCGCAAGAATGGAAGTTGTCGGCGAACCTACCACAATCCTTCCAGTTATGGATGAAGTTCAAGCGAAGGTTTCAGCAGAGGAAGGACCAAATCCAATGATGTCAATCGAGCGATTTGCATTCTACGAGCGTGCTAAGAATGCTTATGCAGTGATACAAACGGGAGAGAGACGGTTTTATGGATGTTTTGCCTTTCGAAAAGGGGTGATTGGGCCAGATGGATGAATCATGGGAAGTATAGTTGTTTTAGGTATATTCGTCGCCGATACAGCTTACCGAGCTGATCGGATGCCTATAATGGGGGAAACTATTCTAGGTAAATCTTTTGCGCTCGGACCAGGCGGAAAAGGTTCCAATCAGGCGGTCGCAGCTGGAAAACTTGGAGCGAACGTATCAATCATAAGTCGGCTAGGCGATGATGACTTTGGAAAGCTCGCATTAGAAACTTGGAAAGCGGCCGATGTTAAACCAATTATCACGACAGACGCCTCATCATATACCGGGGCGGCGTTTATATTTGTAGACGATAACACGGGTGACAACTCTATCATTGTTTCACCGGGAGCAGCCGCTCGATTTACGAGTGAAGATGTAACGATGAACACTTGTCTCATTGAAGATGCAGACGTATTCGTAACTCAGCTTGAGCAGCCAGTTGATGTTGCCAAAGTAGGTCTGAAGATAGCCAAAAAAGCCGGAAAGGTCACAATACTAAACCCAGCACCCGCGACCCCTCTTGGATCAGATATACTTGAACTATGTGATTTTGTCACACCGAATGAAACCGAGGCACAGGTCTTGACTGGTATCTCAGTAGTAACACCAGAGGACGCCAAGCGCGCGGCCAAGAAATTTGTAGATATGGGAGTGAAAACACCAATTATCACTATGGGTGAACAAGGGGCATACTTGCACGGCTATGGCATGATACCCGCTTTTGAACATGCACCAGTTGTAGAAACTACTGGTGCAGGAGACGCGTTTAACGGTGGATTTGCAACGGCAATATCTGAGGGTAAATCAACAATTGAGTCTGTTCGCTTTGGATGTGCGACTGCTTCCATTTCGGTGACGCGCCCAGGAACGGCCCCAGCGATGCCTACACGCGCTGAAGTCGAAGAACTTCTAAGCGAATAGGAAAACAGACCCAGTTAGAGACGAATTATGATAAAGCACTCTATCCGGCAAAGCTGGCCAATGCCGGCAAATCTTCGTCCAATCGTGATTTTTGGTGCAGGCTCGATAGTGAGAGATGCACATCTTCCAGCTTATCAAGCCTTAAAGTTCCCAATTGCTGGTGTGTATGATCCTGACAACGACAAAGCCAGAAACATTGGTGAAATGTACAATGTACCAGTTTTCGCTTCGGCAAGTGAGGCGTCGTCGCAAAGAGATGTGGTTTTTGACATCGCAACACCTCCCTCAGCTCACATTAACATTCTAAATGAAATACCAATTGGTTCTTCTGTGTTGATGCAAAAACCTATGGGTAGCACGCTGACAGAGGCAACCCAAATTCTACAGACTTGCCAATCCCGCAATTTCGATGCGTGCGTTAATTTCCAACTGCGCTTTGCGCCAATGATGTTGGCTCTAAAAAATATTTGTGATCAGGGCGCCCTTGGAGAAATTGTTGACATTGACATGTGGGTAGCATTGGATACGCCGTGGAGCCTTTGGGAGTTTCTCGCTGACCTCCCACGTGTGGAAATCTTATTACATTCTATCCACTACTTTGATGCCATTCGACATTTAGTGGGTAACCCAATCGGGATCCACGCTAAAACGCTTGGTCATCCGAAATCAAAAATTTCTAATACTAGAACCACAGCAATTTTAGATTACGGGGAACGGCTGCGATGTGCTTTAAGCATCAACCATAATCACCCTTTTGGCCGCAAACACCAAGCCTGTGAAATGCGGATATGCGGCACCAAAGGTGCTGCGTACATGCATCTAGGCGTCAACCTGAATTACCCAGAAGGAGAAGCTGACGCTCTTGAAATAAATTTGGGACAAGGATGGGAGCAAATCAACTTACAAGGTGGTTGGTTCATCGATAGTTTTGGGTATCGCATGGCGCAGCTACAACGTTTCAAGAATGGCGAAGACAAAAAGTTGATTTCATCAGTCGAGGACGCTTGGCACACCATGTCCCTGGTGGAGGCGGCTTATGAGAGCAGTGCAAAACCAGCAACTAAGATACAACAACTTATGAGAACTAGCGATACTGGAAAACTCGGTAATTAAGTCGTTAATTCCAACCTGTCTCTTAATTTATGAAAGAAACGAGGACATTATGCGAACACAAGTCAAGGCTGGAACTAGTCCAAATTTAACGGATATAACCAGAATATATCACAGAGATGGTTATTTCTGTCCTTTGCAAGTGCTTACAGAAGACGAAGCGCTAGCACTTCGGGAAGATTATGAATCAGCCGAGTATGACCTAAGAAACGATCCCGAACGTTTGTCATTATTGAAGGCCTATCCCAATAGGCTAATACCAAGTTTCGATGCATTCACTCGACACGAGACCCTTGTAAATGCGGCAGCAGCGATATTGGGGGAAAATCTTCTTGTTTGGAGCGCAGCGTTATTCATTAAGGAGGCGAATTCCCCCCATATTGTGTCATGGCATCAGGATCTGACGTATTGGCAATTAAACAATGATGCAGAGGTCACATGTTGGCTTGCTATTTCTGATGCAAGCAAAGAGGCGGGTTGCATGAAATTTGTACCTGAAAGTCATCAAACTTCAATTCTTCCACACAATGATACTTTCGCTGCTGATAACCTGTTATCTAGAGGACAAGAGATTGCGGTGGATGTGGACGAGGACAGTGCAGTGCATGCAGCTTTGCGGGCAGGTGAAGCTTCGCTTCATCATGGCTTGATTTTTCATAGCTCGGGACCCAACACCACTTCTGATCGCAGGATCGGCTCCGCAATCAGATACATTTCGGCCTCTATGAAACAGACCACTGGCGACAGGCCAATGGTAACCCAAGTCAGTGGTTACAATGACAGTCAGGACAACTTCACCATTTTACCTCCACCACAAGGTCGCCTGCTAGAGGAAGAATTTCGTTTGTGCGCAGAAGATGCAGCTCTGAAGAAACGATTACTTCTATGAAACTAGATTGATTATCAGGTTTTACAATTGTGAATATTAAACCAATATTTAGAAAGTGTATTCTCGCATGATACATGTGAACCGCAAATCACGTTAACTAGGCACAGGCGCTTCATGCATCAATAACCTTTCGTCTTTTAATCGAACCCAAAATTCTGATACAATTTTAGTACTTTGCCACGCCAAAATTTCAACGAGCTCGTTTTCAGAGCGTGGTCCAGGAATGACAGAACTAATAATATCATGTGCTTGGGGAAATTGTAACGCCGCAGCGCCTAAAGGAATAGCAAACTCATCTGCTATCGCTTTGAGTTTTTTTGCCTTTTCCATCATCTGCGCGGGGGCTTTCGCATAATTCCACATGTCCCGTCCAACCAGAAGTCCTGAATTAAAAGGACCTCCACAAATAACTGTCGTTCCAGCTTTTTCACATGCGGGAAAAAGAGAATTGAGCGGGGTTTGCTCTAAAAGAGTGTAGCGGCCCGCTAATAAAAAAACATCCCAATGCCCAATTTCTAGAGCATCCATACAAACCTGATTTTCATTAACACCCAAACCGATAGCTTTAACCAGGCCGAGTTCCCTGAGTTCAGCCATTGCTCTGTATCCACTGTCTTTTAAATCTTTAAAGTGGCGACTATTTGTTGATCCATGTTGAAATTCGCCAATGTCGTGAGCAAGAAGTATATCGATGCGATCTAGCCCTAGACGCTGAAGGCCGTCTTCGAAGGATCGCATAATGCCGTCGTAAGAATAGTCGTAAATCACGTGAAATGGCAGCGGATTGATCATTCCGAAATCCATTGGGTTTTCAACTGGACCAGGTTTTAGAATCCGACCAACTTTAGACGACAGTATGTATTCACGATGTCGTAAATGATCACCCAAAACCCGCTCGGAACGACCAAAACCGTACCAAGGAGCCGTATCAAAATATGATATACCCTCGGAAATAGCCATTTTAATTATCTTAGCTGCGTCATTATAATCTAGATCGACAAAGTTACCCCCCAAAGGAGCACAACCAAGACCCAAGATATCAATTTCAAGACCTGTTCTGCCAATGCGTTTTCTCTTCATCTCCATTTAAATTTTCTCCAAGGGTGAAGCACTATTATAAACGAGTGAACATAAGCTTCCGTCATTACACACAACCATTTTATGAACACTTTATAATCTGCTGCGAAAAGTAAATTAAAAGGACACAGCGTCTGTTAACCTAGCAACGATTAGGGACAGATAATCCCGTGTCCTTGGCGCTTACATTAAATGCATTTCTAAAATTTTACAAAATCATAAATTCGTACTTTTAAATTTGGACATTAGATAAGGACCAGAGATTACTTCTTCGTAATCGGAACCTTGCATTGGTTTAATTACAGCATCCCAGTTTGGCTGGTGAAAATAGGCAATGCTCTTACGTGCCGCCTGATCTGGTTTTGCAACTACCCTATGAAGCGTAGATACCCAACGGCCGCCGGTCCAAAGCTCCATTAAATCACCAATGTTTATGACAAAACAATTTTTAGGTGCTGGCACATCAATCCATTCATCACCACGCTTGATCTGCAGACCAGAGGTCCCCTCTTGTGGAAGCAAAATCGTCAATGATCCGTAATCCGTATGCGCCCCAGCTCGCTGCTGTTTTTGTAGTATGGATGATTTAGTTGCCGGGTAATGCAACGCCCTGAGTGCAGATATTGGATGATCAATGAAATTGTTGAAATACGAGTTTTCAAGTCCGAGAGCTTCAGCAAAGGCTGACATAACGCGCTGTGCTAGTTTTTCCATTTCAGAATAATAGCTCTCCCAAACATCCTGAAAATCATCGACATCTGGCCACAACGTCGGCTGGTAACAAAAATCGTAAGCTGCCTGATCTTGGATTTGCTCTGGTACTACTCGCGGCCCACCGTTGAAGCTTTCCTTCAAATCTGGTGGAGTAGATTCACCCTTCGATGCAGCTAAAGCTTCTTGGTCAGGGCCAATCCAACCATAGGGATAACCACTGTAAGGTACTTTTGCCTTTTCTTTGATGCTACTTGGAGCAGCAAAGAAGTCATTAATTACGCTCCACTGCCGCTCAATCATCTTTTCGGCAACACCATGTCCCTCGAGGATCACAAAACCTGTTTCACTGCAAATGGTGTCCAAAGCCGCACTGAGCTGCTTTCGCTGTGCGCCAGTTGCACTTTCGAACTTGCTTAGATCAAATCTCGGAAATTCCACTGATAATACCTTACTTACTCAGCTCGTATGTTCATTGGCCCGAGCTTATTCGATTTAAATCGCTGGGGAAGTAAAATTATGTGTCCCGCACACTCTAAGTGCCGAGCTACGCGCGCGTGAGGAGCGGCTTTAAATTATTTTTAGGGGACAGGATTGGGGACAGAAATCGCCACATCATCTTAAGTTATTGATAAGTTATGCATAACTGAATAATGGTGGCGGAGCGACAGGGATTCGAACCCTGGAGACGGTCTCCCGCCTACACACTTTCCAGGCGTGCGCCTTCGACCACTCGGCCACCGCTCCGTTATGGGGGGTTTAGACTGAT
>Ga0255762_10001320_pt1 | contig 21488 bp, 15 predicted proteins | sample 101ome_16_FD_179962 | JGI IMG/M metagenome (GOLD analysis project Ga0255762, IMG submission 179962) | Coastal salt marsh microbial communities from the Groves Creek Marsh, Skidaway Island, Georgia - 101401AT metaG (version 2) | ecosystem: Environmental > Aquatic > Marine > Intertidal zone >...
CGCCGTACCCGCCGCGGCTGCCGCCGCCGCCTCCGCCGTAACCACCGTTGCCGCCGTAACCGCCGTTGCCGCCGTAACCGCCGTTGCCACCGTTACCACCGTTACCACCATTACCCATGTACCCGGCGTTCGGACAGTCACGAGCCCAGTGGCCTTCGCCTCCGCACTTGTGGCACGCGCCTTTTTTGCCGCCGCCACCGCCGCCGCCATAACCGTCGTTCGCATTTCCACCGAACTGGTTGTACGAGGAGCGACCGCCGCCGCCACCACCACCACCACCTTTGTTCGGGCAGTCTCTCGACCAGTGACCGCTCTGGCCGCACGAAAAGCACGTGCCTTGCGCGGCACCTCCACCTTGATCACCCATCACCGGTTGCGGTTGCACGCCGGCTTGGTTCCAGCCGCCATTCGCCGGCATCTTGTTCTCTTGTTCATAGCTAGACGTGGACGCGCGTTTCTTCGTCGGCGGGATGTACTCTTCAGAGTCTTGACCCATTTCAAGCTTTTCGATTTTTTCGAGTAATTTTTTGGAAGCTTCGACGTAGTTAACCGGAGCGATTTCCAACAGGCTTGCCTTGGCGCGAGGCATGTCTTGGTACGTATCGACAGCCATCTTCAAGCGCACCGAGTACTTTCTGAACATGGCTTGATCCACGCGCGCTTCGAAAGCTTCAGCCTCGTTGGTGTCATAGAATTCTTTCATTTCGTTGGCGGAGAGTCCGAAGATGGTATCGCCTTTATCGCCGAAGACGCTCATCCATTGCTCGCCGCTGTGATCGGCGAGTTGCATCGAAAACATGTATCTCCAATCCGCGGACTCGATGTTCTCGCCGCTGTGACGCTCGCACGTCCACACCCCCGAGTTTTCATCTCTTCTCAACTTCTTTTGGCACACACGTTCGCCGTTTTGAAGCGGACACGCTGGGTAACAGAGTCCGTGGTCACCATTTGCCTTGATGAATTTGATGGTACAAATCGTGTTCAAGTAAGCCACGCCATCGCCCGCGTTGACGAGCTCTTCACCGATCGACTTGATTTTGCCGAGGCACAGCGCGTTGGAGCTTCCGCCCCCGCCCGATCCACCACCTTGACCACTCAAAGAGTTGAACGTTTGGTCGCTGCCGCCTTGATCAAACCACATGCGCATCTTCGTCGCCTCGGGAACGTCTGGATTGATTTCGACGTTTGTGCTTCCGACCGTGCCCATGTTTCTGCCTTGGAATTCACCGACGCGCGCGTTCTTCACCGCCACGACGGGTTTTTCACCGCTTGAGATCAACGTTTCAATCTGTCCGCCCAAGTTGATGGAGTGCGGCGCCCAGAGAGTAAACTCGATGGCGGAGCCAGAGTCGTCACGAAGCATCACCGAGCGCTTGGACGTCTCGCTTCCGTCGCGCTTCAAGATGGTGGTCAAATCACCGACGCTGTACGCGATGGCGACAACATCGACCATCTGACCGTTCTGGGCGTCGTTCAGACTGCCAATCTTCTTAAAATCGTACTTGATCCTCGCGATGGCTTGTTCCTCCTCGGGACACGGCACGAAGGTCGTGTTCTGGTCGATTTTGATTTCGTATTGACTGATGGCGTACTTTGGATTGCGGGCTTGCGTCACCTGACCCTTGGAGATTTCATACACGACGCCCTGACGCAACTCTTGCGAGAAACGCACGGCAGCGTCGCCGAAACACACGCACTTCATCTCGCTGCCGTCCTTGTCAAGAATCTCAAAACCGAGCACCTTGCCCTCGCCGCGCGTGTTGGTGTACGAACGCAGTTCCAACTGACTCGTGATTCGAGCGCGAATCGTCCATCGGTTCTGGTACGGATTCAGATCAGCGATCGTGCGCAGCGTCATCGGCGCCTCGTTGCGAGCGACGGGACCACCGTCACGACGATACTGACCCTGTGCGCCGCCGTCGACGCCGCCGCCGTACCCGCCGTACCCGCCCCCGCGCGGTTGTTGCTGCTGCTGTTGCTGCATCGGCGACGCCCCGTGACCACCCTGCGGCGCCCCGTACCCTTGCACTTGCGCCTGCGGCGCGCCTCCGTACGCGTTTCTCTGTTGCTGCTGGTGACCACCGCCCTCGATGCCGCCCACCGTCGGCGGCGTCGCCGTGTTCCACACGCGAGGTTGGCCCACCACCGCGCACTCCTTCTCCACCAACGTCGCTTCGATGATGACGATGATCCTGCGCGTACGAGTCGTACCGCGACGCGGTACATTTTGTGTCAGTCCTTCGCCCATCGCGCGTCGCGCACTCATCCCGCGTCGTCCATCGCGCGCGACATTCATTCCTCCGCTTTCCCCGCGCGAAGGAAACAAATCGAACGATCTCGTCCGCGACGCGCACGCACTTTTTATCCCCGTTTCCGCCCACGGTCGTGATCTGATAATTCTCCAAACGAAGGATGGAATATCGTTTGATCTCGTCTCGCTCGCACATCGCGTTCAGCTCGCCCGCGAACAACCCTTGCACCGCGTGCGCGCCGTCCGAGGCGAGCACGCGGAATCGCGGCGACTGCCCGACCTCCTCCTCCTTTTGTTTGAACGGCCGCAGGTCGAACACCTGCACCAACGGCTTGAGTTCGTCCGGCTGCGCGCCGAGCATTATTCTCGAGATGGCATCCGGGGTGAGCAACGGCGGCATGACGGTCGCGCCGCGTCGACGAGCGTCGCGGAGTGCCGACAGCCCTTCGGGGGGATTTTGAAACAATCCGCGACGGTCACGCGGCCAAATCTTGGCACCTCGGATTCTGGGCACCCGGGGGTGCGCGACGGGTGCGGACCCTTCGAGAGGGCGGGAGTCCCCCCCGGCTCGAGTGATAAACCTCGGAGACGATCGTGCGTCGCGCCGTGATTCCGCGATGCGTTCGACGGCGACGGCACCGACGACGACGACGACGACGACGACGACGACGAAGACGACGGCGCGCGCGACGGCGGTGCGATCGCGCGTCGGTCGAGCGCGTCGATCGATCGCGCGCGCGACGCGCGAGACTGAGGACGAGGCGCGATCGACATCGCAACTCGAATCTCCCGCCGCGCCGAGGGTCGACGACGTGCGGCGAGCGCGAACGTCCGAGTACGCGACGACGTCGGGAACGGTGAAGACGATCGTGCGTTCGCTGACGACGCTGGCGAACGCGGTGCGAGGAGGACGCGGGAGGGACGACGAGGTGGAGGATTTGCGCTCGGGACGAGGCGCGACGACGAGCGAGGAGCTGCGAGAGCGACTGGCGCGAGAATTCGCGGAGGGGGAGTACCTGTGGACTGGTGACATCGACGCTGATTTATACGATTTGGCGTGCGAATTCACCGATCCGACGCTCTCGTTCGTCGGCTTACGCACGTTTAAGGATAATCTGGAGAGTTTACAGCCGACGCTACGGAAAATCGCGCCACCGACGGCGCGAAGGGTGGAGCTTCGGTCCTGCGAGCTCGCGGGTCCGAACTGCGTGCTCGCGAGATGGCGCATGGTGGGTAATCTAAGACTTCCGTGGAGGCCGAAGATTGACATCGAAGGCGAGACGCGGTTTACGTTTGCAAGAGACGAGGACGCATTTTTGCGGATAACGAGCTACGAGGAAAATTGGCGGACAAGCGCGTCCGACGCGCTGTGGCAGCTCGTTCGGCCCTTTGCGCACGAAACGAACGCGTAGTAAAATAGCCGCGGCTGCTCTTAACGTGCAAAAGTCCTCGTGGTTCCTTGAACGCAGTATATTTCGTCGTCTGTTCGGGCACTCTGGGCCCGCGCATTCTCGCAGGTCGACCAGCGCGTCCGCCCCTCCGATGGAAAGCATATCCCCCCGCATTATCCCTCTGCTCGCACCGATCGATCGAATCCATCGCCCTCTGCGTTCGGCCCCGTGCCACGACACGCGGGACAATGGCCGCTGGTGCCTCACTCCATGTCGTCGCGATTCATCGCTCGCGCGTCTGTGCTCGTCGATACTCTCGCGCGCACGTGTGCACGACGATCACTCGCCTCGCGCGCCGCGCCCCGCGTCGCGAGCGCGAGCGCGAGCCTCAGACCGTCGCGCGAGGGTGAGACGTCGCGCGTGACGATGGCGGCCGCGGCGCCGTCGATCGAAGACGCGCCTCCGGGCGCGTACGATCGCTACGGCGGGTACATCGTGGACGACGCGCACGAGACGTTCACGCAGAGCGCCGTTTCCCCGGAGACGTTCGCCGACGCGCTGGGGCGGTGGATGCGACGCTGGCGAGAGGATGGGACGAGAGGCGTGTGGCTTAAAATCGCCTTGGAGCGAGCGGCGCTCGTCCCGGTGGCTCGCGACCATGGATTCGAGTTTCACCACGCCGAGAAGGAGTACGTGATGATGACGTGTTGGTTACCGGAGGATGAGCCGTCGACGATTCCGGCGAACGCGTCGCATCAGGTGGGCGTCGGCGCGTTCGTCTTCGACGAGGAGAACAAAAAAGTGCTCCTCGTGCAGGAGAGACGAGGACCGGCGAGCGGGAGAGATTTATGGAAGATGCCGACGGGGTTATTAGAGGCGGGCGAGGACATCCCGATCGCCGCGATGCGAGAGGTGATGGAGGAGACTGGAATCGATACCGAGTTTGACACCGTCATAGGCTGCCGACACGGCCACTTTGGACTCTTCGGCAAGTCTGATTTGTTCTTCTGCGTCGGTCTGCGCGTCAAGGACGGCGCGTCGAGAGAGATTAAGATTCAAGAGACCGAAATCGAGCGCGCGAAGTGGGCGAGCGTGGATGAATTTCTCGACAATCCAAACATCGAAGCCGGTTCTCACGCGCACGAGCTTCACAACCTCTGCGCCAAGTGGTCCGAGCGAGAATACGCCGGAATCTCAGCCAAGCACCTCCCGTTGGGATTCGGAAGACCGGGTAAAGTGTACACCTACGTCAACGAGTGATTTATATTTCTTCATTTTTAAGTCATCCCTTAGCAAATCATCCCTTAGCAAAATCAGAGAGAGTTGTTGTAATCGAACCGCGGCGAGTCTATGAGACGAGCGAACCCTCGTAGCCGACGCGCGCGCCCGGCGTCACTTCGCGACGACGCGCGAGCGACACCCTTCCCCGCGCGAACGCATCGACGCGAACGATCATGCACGACGCACTCGCGCTGTCCGCGGCGCGCATCGCGCACCGATGCGTTGCGTCCGCGTCCACAGCGCGCGCGCACCAACGGCATCTCACGGCGCGCGTCGCGCCGACGTCGACCGGCGCGTCGCGCGTGCGCGACGTTCGCGTCGAGGCGAAGAAGAGCAAGAAGGACGTGGCCATGTCCGAGGCGGCGTGGTTCTTGGATCAGTTCAAGTATCAGGCGAGATACAAGGCGGAGACGAACGTGTTCAGCATGCCCACCAAGGAGCTTCCGGGCGGGGACAAGTTGACGCCGGAGGGCGTGGCGGTGGGACTCGTCTTCGGGTTCCTCGCGGTGTGGTTGGCGATCGTGAGCATCAAATTAGTCAGCGTGACGTGGGCGTTGATCTTCACGACGTTGAAATACGGCGCGATCGCGGGCGTGCTCGTGCTTTTAGGAGTGTTGGTGAGCTGAGCGTGACGACGCGACGACATTTGTAGTAAACATTTTAGAGAGATTTAGCGCACTCGCTTCTTCCGTTTTCGAGATCTTGATCTTCGAGGTGTACGCGTAGCATGTCAGCTTCGGCTATGGTGCGCGATTTTTCGTTCGCGAGCGACGCGGTGAGCGCTCGATACATGGCAAGCTCGGAGACGATGGCGAGGAGCTGTCGCTCTATGGAAGAGAGTTGGAACTTTGACCGATTCAGCGACGATGCCACCTCGAGCGCCTCGTCAGCGTTTTGTGCGATCGTGGTGCGGAGGTATTCAATCTGTTTGTCCGCGTCGTGGCATCTCAGATCGTATTTTGCCAACTCGTGTTCCTTATCCTCGAGTCGCGCTCCCACGCTGGAGAGCTTGACGTTGAAATCATCGACGTCGATATCGTTCCCTTCTTCGCCTTTGGGGCCGTGTACTAGCCTCCAACGAGTGTGCTCTTGAGGGTCTTCGAGTTGGTGGCTCAAGTTTTCGGCGGCGATTTGCATCTCATACAGCATGGCGCGCTTGCTCGAAATCTTGGCTTGGTATTCCGGCACGGCGTCCGCGTGTTGGCGCGCTATGGCGAGAGATCTCTCGATGTCGTGCACGTGTCGACGGAGTTTTTCGCACTCGACGACGCGTAAACCCAATTCTTCTTCGCATTGACGAGTGACCTCTTCCGCCGTCGCCACTCGATCACACAATTGACAAAGCTCATTGTTTCTATCCAGTAATTCAATGGCGACGGCTTCACGCGACTTGATGATGGTCTTCGATTGCTCGAGCAACAAGCTCTGCTGACGCTTACCAGCCTTGAGATCATCTTTCAACTTTCCAAGCTCGGTATCGCTCACCTCGACGTCCGCTCTCGCGCTCATGATGGCGTGCGCGACGCCATCGTTTTGACCGCGGCATCTGTCCCTCACGAGCTTCCTCGCATCCGTCTTGGCGCGAGCCGCGGAAACTAACGCATCCCTTTCGCGAGTGTGCTTCTCGAGATCTGAGACTTTCGATTCTAAGCGCATCTGGCGCTCGTTCGTCGTCTTCGCGACGACGAGCGACTTCTTCACGACCGCCGCGAAGGCGTCGCTCTGAGTCTTTGTAAACTCTTGCAATTGCACAAAGTGCGACTGTTGCTCCCTCACGCGTTTGATGTGTGACTCGTAGTCTCCAATCTCCGTCTCTCGTATCCTCAGTGTCGATTGTAACGCGCTCACGGTGTGTTTAATCCTGTGATGTCGCCGCATCGCACGAAAGACGCTGTCCTCGACGTACGTCCGTATTCTACTCCGCACCGACTCCTCGCGGCGCAGACACTTCACCTCCTCTTCCAGATCCGCGATTTCTCCACGCAGGCTGACGCTCACCGTGTGCGCGACCAAGTCGCTCTTCGCGATGGCCGTCTTACACATCTCGCGTTGTTCTCGGATTTCAATCTGCAGAGCGTTTTGTTCCTCTAAGACGCGCGACGTCTCGCTCGCGGTCGAGGCGATCTCTCGCTCGAGCGACGATTTGACTTCTTCGGCGTCGCCGATGATTTGTCGCACCGCGGATTCGTTCGTGAGCACTTCGTCCACGCGGTAATCGAGCTGCGCGGCCGAGCGAGTCTCTCGAACGTTGAGCTGTTTCGCTCGAGTCAATCGTTTTTCGCTCGCGCTTCGATCGATCTCTCGTCGCGCGCCCTCGCCGGCTATCTCGTCGCCCGTCAAGGATTCGCGTTCCAAAAGCGCCTCCAATTCGTGCAAGCTCGCGTTCGCCGTCGCCAGTCGCGCATCGAGCTCGGACACTCGCGCGCACGCGCGCGCGACGTCGTTTTCACGACCGGCGAGCGAGCTCTGTGCCTTATTCTCGGCGCTTTGAAACGATTCGAGCTCGGAATCCATCGCCGCCGCCGTCTCGCGCGCGCGAATGGATTCGGCAAAGGCGACGTCCCTCTCCCCTCGCATCGCGCTCGGCGCCCGCACGCTCGCCTCGAGCGCCGCTCGCTCGCTCGACAGCGCGCGTCGTACACGCTCGGACGCGTCTTCGACCTCACGCGCGCGTCGCGCGCGTTCGTCGCGCGCGCTCGCCAACGATTCCGCGCGTCTCGCGCTTCCCTCGATCTCCTCTCGCAGCGTGTCACACTCTTCGCGCGCACCCACGAGCACGGGCGCGAGTCTCTCCGCCTCCAGACGCTCTTCACGCGCGCGCGCTCGCACCAACGCGTCTCTCTCCGACCGCAACGCCTCGCATCGTGCCTCCCATCGTCTCTTCCCCGCCTCCGCGTCCTCCCTCGCCGAATCCGCCGCGCGTCTCGCCGCGCGCGCGTCCTCCTCCGTCCCATCCTCTCTCAACGCCGCCGTGCGATGCGCCAACGCGCGCCGACGACGCTCGTACCGCTCACACCGTCGCACCGCCCGCGCGTTCGCCTCCACCGCGCGTCGCATCGCCGTCGACGCGCGCTCGCGCGCGATCGTCGTCATCCGACGACCCCAATCGTCATCCGCCACCACCACCGTCTCTTCGTCGCCCTCTCGCGACGTAACGACGACGACGCTCGACGACGTCCATCGCGCGTCCATCGCGCGCGATCGCCGACGGTCGACGCCCGTCGTCGACTCCCGTCGCGACGACGATTCGACGATTCGACGATTCGACGATTCGACGACCCGACGAGACGTGAATGTTTATTTTTACCCCGCGCGCGCGCGCGCGCGCGACCGTGTCGACGCCTCCGACCGCTCGTGGGACGACAAAAGAAGCGCCTAAACGTCGCTCGGCGCGCGATCGCGTATTCTCGCGCGACGATCGCCGGGCCGAGCGACGCGTCCCGCGCGCGCGCGTCGTCGGACGGGTGATCGCGCGCGAGAATACGCCACGTGGCGACATGTGTCCCGAAAAGGACGGGCGGTGACTCGACGGGACGCGCGCGCGAATGTCGCAGACGATGACGCTCGCGACGCAGGAGTCGCTCAATCGATGGGCGCGGCGAGTCTTGCCGCAGATATCCGGCGTGGATGATCCCGCGCTCGCGCTCACGCTCGAACACCTCGCGGCGGCGACGACGACGACGACGAATGATGACGGGGACGGTGATGACGCCGGGGACGATGGGACGGTGACGCGGCGGGAGAACGGACGGCGGCGCGGTGCGACGGCGGCGAGCGCGAGGGGAGGCGGGCGCGCGAGGGTGGAGTGCGTCGAGCGCATGAACGTGCGAGAGATGACGAACGCGATGCGACGGCAGACGAGTAAGGTTGACGGGAGCGCGTTCGAGGACGTCCCGGAGGACGTCGGGCGGTTGGCGCTGGGCGAGGTGTGGGCCAAGGTGAGCGGTGGGAGCGGTGGGGCGAGCGATCGAGGGCGAGGAGAGGATGGGATCGGTGTTGACGGTGGTGATAGGATGTTGAGTCTGCCTCGACTGTCGTCGCTGACATTTTTGCAGCTCACGGAGGCCATCGCGGCGGAGCCGATGAATGCGGCGGAGGAGGAAAATCGAGGCGTCGCGGCGAGAGGGAAGCGCGGAGAGAGGACCGGAGGGACTGCGGCGACGAGATCGACGAAGTCGGCGAGTGGAATGAGGAAATCGGGACGAGGTGCGACCGGAATGAAGAGTGGGACGAAGAGGCGCGCGACGGGCGTCGCGTTGGTCGAGGTGGAAACCGTGCCGGGGGTGTCGTACGAGCCAAAGAAGCTCAAGGTACGCAGCGGCGTGCCCACGCCCGCGACTCGGCGCGCGATCGCGCCGCGTAAGATGGGTCGTCGTCCGAAGGATGCCCCGGAGGAGACCGAAGCCGAGAAACGGATGCGCGCGGAGGAGCGTCTGTTTCGTAACCGCGAGAGCGCGGCTCGCTCTCGCGAAAAGAAACAAAACGCCATGAAGGCGCTCGAGGACGAAAACGAGCGCCTTCGCGCAGAAAATCGAAAACTTCGAACGAAACTCGCCAAGTTGGAGAAAGAACTCGGCGCTCGATGATCGCGGTTGTAAAAACAACTTCTTCTTGTACACGAACGACGAGGTACAAAAAAGACATCTTATTAGTCCCCCACTCGCGGTCGCTCGTCGTCGTCCCGCGCGGCGCGCGACGTCCGAGCGCGCGCTCGATGACAGAAATCTCGTCGCTTGCGCGCTCGGACGACGTCTTCGTCGTCCCGAACGACGACGACGTTCGTGACCCGCCCAACGACCGTTCCTCTTCTTCCTCCTCACCTTCCGAGCGATGGCGCCGCTACGCCGTCGTCGCCCTCATCACCGCCACCTCGCTCTTCCTCTACGCCGATCAGAATCTCATCGGTCCGAACATGAGCGCCATTGCGGACGAGTTCGGGATGAGCGAGGAGGAGAAGGATGTCAAGCTCGGCGGGTTCTTGCAGTTGGCCTTCTTCGTCGTCGGATCTCCGGCGTCTCTCGTCATCGGATACTACGCCGATCGAACGAATCGCGTGCGATTATTCTTTTGGACCACTCTCATCGGCGAGGGGCCGTGCATGGCGACGTATTGGGTGAAGACGTATTGGCAGTTGTTCGCGCTGCGAGCGCTGACGGGCGTGGCGGTGGGCGGGTGCCTACCTCTTTTGTTTTCGCTGTGCGGAGATTTGTTCGCGAGCCACGAGCGGAGTTACGTGGCGAGCTTTTTGACGATCGCCACGGGCGCCGGGGTGGCGCTGGGACAGGTGGTGGCGGGGACGGTGGGACCCGCATACGGGTGGCGACTGCCGTTTATTCTCACGTCCGCGCCGGCAGTGGCGCTGGCGACGGCGATGGTGCTCTTCGTGGATGAACCGAAGAGGGGGGGGCAGGAGGAGGAGTTACATCGCTCGTCTCGATCGTCCGACGAGAGAGAGGTTGGGACATCGAAGAGGAACGGGAACGAGGAGGTGACGTACAGGGCGCACACAAATTGGTCCAAGGTGAAGAGGCAACTGTGCGTGAAGACAAACATACTGGTGCTCATGCAAGGTTTGCCCGGAACTGTGCCTTGGGGAGTGTTTAATTCATACTTTGTCGACTTTTTGCACAAGCAAAAGGGTATGACCGTGCAGAACGCGACGGCAGCCATCACCGTCTTTGGCATCGGCTCGGCGATCGGGACCATTGTCGGCGGGTTCATCGGCCAAAGGATGTACAATAGGAAAAAGGCGCGACTACCGATTTTGATGGGAGTCACGACCGCAATGGGGGCGATACCGTCGTACTATTATCTGAACGTGGTCGATTACGGGCCTGGGAGAGTGTGGCTGTACATCACGTGCTTCATGGGCGGCATTTTGTGCTCCGTGACGCCGCCCAACGTGCGCGCAATCTTGTTGAACGTGAATCCACCGGAGACGCGCGGAAGCATGTTTGCCGTGTACTCACAAATAGATGACGTCGGTAAAGGCGGAGGGCCCGCACTGGTGGCCGTCTTCATAGTAAGCATGGGTAGAAGAGTGGCTTTCAACGTAGCGTTTAGTTTTTGGTTTGTGTGCGGGATCCTGCTCGCGTGCATCACGTTCACGATCGATCACGACGTAGAACTAGAACGACTCGCGGTGCTCGAGGCGCTTGAACCTCGTGTCCTGGAAAACGACGTCGAGGGGCGCGAAAAGTAACGCTGTTGAATTAGTCGCATGCGCCTTGCTTTTTATTGACTATTACAGCACGCACTTTTGAGGATCATGTTTAAATAAGGGGACTAGTTTCTGACATGCTGCTCTATCCAGGACAGTTTAGTAGGATGATATCATTTTACTCGACCGGTATTTTACCAACCTTCTCGTTATAGCACTCTGCGTCGTTCTCCATTTCTTGCAAAGGGCCTTTGGAGTCCATTTGGGCGTTTGCCTCGTTCCATTCCGCAGTCACCTTTGCCGCACTCTCAGGATTAGCGACGGGTTTCGTAGTTTCCAAAGAAGAAAGTCGAAGCGACCGAGAGTTGGCGGTACGAGGATACACGATGATGTAAAGCACGTCATCTTGAAAGACGCACCGACACGTCTGCACCTGCACGAGAGACGGAAACTGACACAGCAGCTCGAAAGGGCGTCCGACTTTGGGATTCGGGTGCGGCTGCGGCGCCGGGTCGGCTCGAACGAAAGTTCGACCTTGATCATCGATCGCCATCGAGAAATCGACCGGCGTGTGACCGAGAGCGCGAATGGCGAGCACGTGATACTGCACGCCGTCCGTCGATTCAGCCACTTGAAGCTGCACGTCAGACTTTGGAAGCACAGGATACGGTTCTCGTTCATCCGCCAGATACTTGCCGACCGCGCGCAGCAAGAGCGTGCGAAACACAGCCTTGGACACGTTCGGTCGCAGAATGAACGGATCGTGAGCTCGTTTCCCAAATATTTTTGCCTCAACGTACGGAACGCCGTCCGCAATCTGGACGTTTTCCATGGTTTGCACCACCGCTCTAATCGATTGGACGCTCTGCTGTCGAGATTCCAGCGTGGTCAAGCCAACGAACGCCTTCACCTCCATGACCATGTACTGGCTATTGCTATGTCCTTGCACCGGCGCGGTATTTCCGTGTCTTGCGACATACCAAACTCGAGTGCTCATCGGCACCTCAAACGACGTGCCCAGGGCGACGCCCGCCGGAAGCGAAAGCGAGCTGCTGCCGTTTTCACGCGGTAAGTTACGCTCTCGGTCTCTCCAACCCACCTTACCCCTGTTTCTCGTCCAAGTCGTAAAATATTCGGCTCTGTTGACGGCGTCCTGCACCGTCTCGAACGGCGCCGTCTCCACGACCACCTCCGCCACGCCATCCACCGATAATCCAACGCCCCGAACGACGACGTACCCCGCGTGCTCATTCTCCCCTCCGAGCTTTCGTTTCTTCGCCGTACCGTTCTTTTCATCCGCGTCCACCATGACGAACCCCGCGCGCCGCGCCCGCCCGAAATCTCAAACAAACCGAGTCAAAAATCAGTCCAACGGATCTCGACCCTCGCGTCGCCTCCGTCGCCCTCGCGCGCGATCACCGTCCGAATCGATACGCACGTCTCACGCGCGTCTCATGCGCGTCCCACGCGCGTCCCACGCGCGTCTCACGGCCTCGCTCCTCGCGCGACGCCGACGTCCCGCGCGCGTCCCTCGGCCCGAAATCGTCTCCGCCCGCACGCCTTGGATGTCACCGCTCCGCGCGCGCCCGCGCCACCGTCGCGCCGTCGACCCCCGCGCTTCTTTCACCCTCGCGCGCGCGGTCGCGTCGGCGCGCGCGTCGACGTGTGACGCCTCGACGAGATTCACCCCGTTGAACGGATCGACCGACCGCGCGATCTCGCGCGACGAACCCCCTCGGTTCACCGTCGCGCGCGCCGATTCGACCGCGCGCCGACGCGACCGCGCGACGGACGCGACGCTCGACGCGACGGACGCGATGTAATTATCCTCGCCGCGCGCGCTCGGTCGCGCGTCCAGTCGCGCGTCGACGGTCCGTCGACGACGGTCCGTCGCGTCGATTTACGTTACGGTCCGTCGCGTCGCCCGGAGCTCCGACGGGGCACGGCGGGATTCGCGCGATGCGAACGCGAGCGCGCGCGCGATGCGAACGCGCGCGGTCGCGGGAGACGAGAGAATTCGCGAGAAGGAATATCGCGCGTCCCGAACGCGAACGCGCGCGCGTCGCGAACGCGTCGCGACGGGCGTCGATCGCGGTCGACGCGGACGGTCGGTGATTTTCGCACGCGCGCGTGATTTTTTGATTTTTGCCGGAGACCGTCTTTGGGTCCCCAAAAACGTGCCTCATTACAATGACACGGTCGATTTGAGCGACGTCGCGCGGCGCGCCGCGATCACGATCGACGCGTCGTTCGATGTGATGAAAACATTTCTTTCGCGTCTCCCGGTTTCGCGCGCGTTCGCGTCCGCGTTCGACCGAAGCGCGTCGTCAAAGTTGCCGATCCTGGTCGATGCACAAATGGTACGCCGTGACACAAACGCAGTGCAACAAAAGAGCTGCCTGGGGTTTGGGAAGTCGCGCGCGTGCGTCGTCGCGGCGCTCAAACACGCGCGTGAGGGACACGATATGATCCGTAGAGAGTCTTTCGAGTGATTTTAGACGCGCGCTGTGCCGCGGCGCGCCGGTCGACGAGGTAACAGGCTGCGAAATCATGAGGTAGTTGCAACAGGCGCGCGCTTCACGCGCATCTTCACGCGGTCGCCGCTCACAGGTGAGAGCTTCATTCGGCGCCGACGCCGTGTCAAGGGATGAGTAACTATACATCGTCGTGGGCAACGTCGACGACGTCGGGCGGAGGATGGGTGATCAGCCGCGCGCGACGAGGAGGGCGCCGAGGGCGACGGAGAGGGCGGAGAGCGGGCGCGGCGGCGCGCGCGCGGCGCGGTCGTCGGCGGCGTCGTGGCGAGCGATGTCGGCCAGACCGGAGAATGCGACGGCTAAGAAACCACCGGCGGAGGCGGCCTCGGCGAAGACGACCGCGGCGGCGAACGCGGGGGCGGAGGACTCGGCGGCGGCGGAGGCGGCGAGGAAGACAAAGGTGGCGAGGACGGCGAGGACGGCGACGAGCGCCGATGCGAGGTTAAAGAGGAGCGCCTGCGCGTCCGTGAATCCGGCGAGTCTAAGGACGCCGTAATCGCCGACTTCTTGCGGAAGCTCGTGCGCGAGCGCCGCCCACGTCGTCGCCCAACCCGCCGACCGACCGCGTCGCGCGAACGCCAGGGCGATGACGACGCCATCCGTGAAATTGTGCATCGCGTCCGCGAACAGATTCAACCACCCGCTCGTCGCGATCGCGTCCAGATTTGCAGTCACCCCGCGTTTCGTCTTCCCTCGTCCTCTCGTCGACCTCGACCTCGACCTCGACCGTCCCGGCGCGCGCGAGCGCTCTCGACGCTTCGTCCATCGAACCGCCTTTTCAATCTCGTGAAACGCCAGCGCCCCGAACACGACGCTCATCGCCGCGAATGCGTTCCCGTTTTCACCGCCCAACCCCCCCTCGAGCCCTCTCGCCGCGTCGAACGTCGCCGGGAGTTGGTGCGCGACGGCGTCGCCCAGTATCGCGCCGACGCTCACGTCGTTCAACCACCTCGCGCTCACGCGCACACCGATCGCTCGCATCGCCAACAGCGAGCACGCGGCGAGAGAGGCGAGCGAGACCAACGTCGACGCGAGGACCGCGTCCACGAGGTCACCGCGCGTCGGCGCGCCCCGTCGTTCGTGCGCGCCGTGTCCCGAGTGTTGGCCGTGGTAGTCGTGGTGGTGGTGGTGACGATGACCGCCGTGCGCTCGACATCCGACGACGAGCGCGAGTCCGACGATGACGACGAACGTAGCCACGAGTTCCCTCGGCGACGATCTCGGCGCCATCGTCGCGTCGGTGACTACCGCGCTCTCGACCGCTTCAATCCGAGAAACTTCATTGGGGCGCGCGTGCGAACACCCGCGCGATGCGCGCGCTCGCGCTCGCGCTCGCGCTCGCGTGCGTCAACGTTTTCCTCTGGATCGTTCGAAACCTCGCGCGCCCGCTTCGCGCGCGATGGTGCGCGAAGGAGCGCCTGCGCGCGCTCATCGTCTTGGGCAGCGGTGGACACACGAGCGAGATGTTGTCGCTTCTCGAGCGATTACCCGCCGATTCCTACGCGCCGAGGACGTACGTTGTCGCGAAAACGGACGATAAGAGTGCGTCCAAGGCGATGGAGCACGAACATCGACGCTCGGGCGCGTCCGCGAGCGTCGTGCGCATCGGACGCGCGCGCGAGGTGGGCCAGAGCTTCGTCACGAGCGCGTCGACGACGGCGTTCGCCCTCGTCGAGGCCGTCGCTCTCGTTCGCAGATGCGCGCCGGACGTCGTATTTTGTAACGGTCCGGGCACCTGCGTGCCCGTGGTGTTCGCCGCGATGCTCAGACGCGCGCTCGGATGGCCGACGCCCGCGGTGATTTTCATAGAGAGCGCGTGTCGAACCCGCACGCTCAGTCTCACGGGGAAGATTTTATACCATCTTCGATGCGTGGACGCGATGTACGTCATGTGGGAGCGCGTGCACGAGCGATATGCTCGCACTGAATTCATAGGACGCGCCTTTTAGTCTCACCTTTCCGCGCGAACGCGCCTTGTAACACCACTCGCGGCGGCGGCCAGCCACATAAAGAAAAACCACAACCACAACCGCCGCGACCGCGCCCCTCAGTGATCGCCCGCGCGCGCGGTCGAGATCGGTGGACGCTCGACGAGGACTCGACGCGAGACGCGGGGCACCGATCGAGGGCGCGAGACGCGGACGAGGACGAACCGACGACGACGACGAACGCCATGTCCGTCGGCGGGGACAAACTGTCCCGAGCGACGAACCAGCGGTTGACGCGCTCGGAGATGCCGTTGATGCTGTTTTATTGCACCGAGGTGCGGCGTGGTGTCGCGTGGAGATCGTTCGACGCGTCGACGGCGATCGATGGACGAACGGGGGCGCACGCGCGGTGAGAACGACGGCCGTCTTTTCGGGATTCAAAACCACCCGGCGGCGCGGCGGCCGAGCGAGACGACGCGCGACTGACGAATGGTTTTCGCTCGCACGCGCAGATGGAACAAATGGCGAGAGACATCGCGGCGATCGATGGCAACGTCGAGCTCGGGGAGATTCAGTGGCGCACGTTCGCGGATGGATTTCCAAACATTTTCGTCAACAACGCCGAGCAGGTGCACGGGAGGCACGTGGCGTTTTTGGCGTCTTTTCACAACGCATCGGTCATTTTCCAGCAGCTTAGCGTGATATACTCGCTGCCGAAGATGTTCGTCGCATCTTTTAGATTGATTTTGCCGTTTTTCCCCACGGGGACGTTCGAGAGAGTGGATAAAGAGGGCGAAATTCCCACGGCGGTGACCATGGCGAGAATGTTGAGCAACATTCCGCACTCGAGAGGCGGACCGACCGATATGATTGTCTTTGACATTCACGCCCTTCAGGAGCGATTTTACTTTGGTGACTCCGTGACGCCCCTCTTCTGCTCCGGAGTCCCGCTCTTGTTGGCCAAGTTAGATCGCCTACAAGACGCCGCGGACGTCGTCATTGCCTACCCGGACGAGGGCGCGTGCAAACGTTTTCACAACTTTTTCTCCAAATACGACGAGGTCGTGTGCACCAAGGTTCGAGAGGGCGATAAGCGCATCGTCACCATCAAGGAGGGTAAACCCATGGGCAAGCACATCGTCATCGTCGACGATCTCGTGCAATCTGGGGGCACGCTCATCGAGTGCGCCAAGGTTTTGAGAAGAGAGGGCGCGAGCGCCGTGAGCGCCTACGTCACCCACGGCGTCTTTCCCAACGAATCCTGGCGTCGCTTCACCGATCCAGCCGCCGGTTTCGCCAATTTTTGGATCACCGACTCGTGTCCACAGACTGTGAGCGCGTGCAGCGGCGTGGCGCCGTTCGATGTGCTCAAACTCGCCGGTTCGATCGCCCATGCGCTCAACATTTAACGACGAGCGCCTCGACGCAACTTCTTCCCATCTTTCATTCATTCGTGCGCCGTCCGCAAACGTCAGAGCGCGCGCGCGCGCGCCATGACCGCGCGCGCGTCTACGCTCGACGTCTTGACGTCTCGCGTCCTCGTCGCCGCGCGTCCTCGTCCGCGATCGCGCGCGCGTCGCCCTCGGGACGCGAACGCGCGCGCTAACCGCCGTGACGTCAACGACACCGTCCCGGAGACTGGACGCGACGTCGTCGCGCTCTTTCGCGATGAACTTCGGTTGGACGACAACGACGTCTTCGCCGCCGCCGTTCGCGCCGCTCGACGATCGGGAGGACGCGTCGCGTGCGTGTACGCGTGGGACGAGGATGACGACGGGCAAAAAGCGCTCGGCGGCGCGGCGAGAGCGTGGGTGCGCGAAGCCTTGGACGCGTTGGACGCGTCGATTCGCGAGCGGTACGGTGGTGGTGGGTTACAGTATTATCGCGGGAACGCGGCGGATGCGGTGAAGCGCGCGTGCGAGGCGACGGGGGCGAGACGCGCGTTCGCGACGAGACGACGAGGCGCGGACGGGGGCGAGGCGACGACGTCATACGAGACGACGTACCTGCCCGACGACGGGTTGTTTTTGTTTAATCACGACGAGGTGAAGATCGACGTCGCGCGCGGGAACGAGGACGGGTACTTCGGGACGTTGATGCCGTTCGTTCGAGCGACCGAGGCGAGACGCGTGACCAAGCCGAGGAAACCGAAACCGGCGCCGGACGAAGCGCCGACGATGGATTTGGCGGGAAAAGACGGGTGGACGCACCGCGCGTTGGATGATTTAGGAATCGTGTCGCGGAGAGACGCGCGCGTGGATTGGGCGAAGAGCGTGCGCGAGGAGTGGAGAGATTTTTCCGAGCGAGGCGCGCTCGAGCGGTGGGAACTATTTTTAACGACCAGTCTGGTGGATTACGAGCGCGCGCACGGACGCGCCGACGTCGACCCATCATCCGTGTCGAGGCTTTCGCCGTACGTGCGATTCGGACAAATCAGTCCGCGACGGATGTACCACGATCTTGCGACGAGACCGATCGGGAAGGATGGTGTCCCGGGACGAGAGTTGAGCAAGACGTTTTGGCGGCGACTGTATCGTCGAGAATTGGCGCACTGGCAGTTGCGGCATTTTCCTCGCCTTCCCGAACGATCGATCCGCGCGCACTACGACGGACGTCCGTGGCGCGAGGGCGACGAGGCAGACTCAGCGTTTCGCCGGTGGTGCCGAGGCGAGACGGGGTTCCCCGCCGTCGACGCCGGAATGCGACGCCTCTGGGCCACGGGATGGATGCACCAGACCGAGCGCATGATCGCGGCCACGTTTCTCGTGGATTACGCCCGCGTGCACTGGTCTCGAGGCGCGGATTGGTTCAACGACACCCTCGTCGATGCGGACGTCGCCATCAACTCGATGATGTGGCAAAACGCGGGAAAGAGTGGATTCGACCAGTGGGACGTCTTCGCCGGCGAGTTGATCCCGGACGGATCGATGCGCGCGCACGATCCCGACGGCGCGTGCATCGCGCGATGGATTCCCGAACTCGCCGCGCTTCCCGCCGGTCGTCTTCGATACCAACCGTGGACGGCGTCGGCGGAAACGCTCGAGCGCGCGCGCGTCGTCTTGGGCGAGACGTACCCGCGCCGACTCTACGTTGACATCGACGCCGAGCGCGACGTCGCGACGTCTGACGTCACCTCAGCGCGCGTCGCCGAGCTCGCGCGCGCGGCGCGGTGCGAGATGGACGACGAGGTCGACGACGCGTCGCGTCCTCCGCTCCTCGTCGATCCGACGACTCGCGACGATCTCATCCTCGTTCCGGCGTCCGCCGTACTCGGCGACACCGCCGCGTTGATCCGAGCGTCCACTCGACGCGAGTACAAAAAGTCGCTTCGAAGAGCCATCGCGGACGTCGACGCCGACGATCTTCGCCGACTCGCCGCGCGCGTCGACGCGACAGTCGTCGACCGCCCGAAACGCCGCGACGGAACGACGACCAAGAAGAACGAGACGACGACGAAGAAGAAGAAGAGAAAATCGACGAAATCGCGTCGTCGTCTTCGATCGTCCACGGACGCCATCGTCTTCGACCGCGCCGCCGCGCGCGCGTCTCGTCGCGCGTTTCGTCGAGGCGGCGTCGATCGAGCGCTCCGCGACGCCGATACGTGGGACGACGACGACGACGACGATGACGACGACGACCGACGGTGATGTCGCGACTCGACCCCGGGGGTAAACTCCCGACGCGAGCCTCGACCGCCGACGAGTGAGCGACGAGACGACGAGCGAGCGACGCGCGCGCGAGCCGCGGCGAACCCGCGGATATCATCAACCTCCTCGACACCGCGTAGAAACGCGCGCGCGCGTTGAAGAAAGCATGTACACAACACACACGATTCCTCGCGACGGTGTCGTTCGAACGACGGCGCGACGTCGAGCGTCAACCCCGGGCGCCGCGCGCGCGCGTCCTCGCCGCCGCGCGCCAGAAGCCGACGGGCGATGGGACGATCGCGCGCGCGCGATGCCGAGGAAGCGCACGCGCGAGGTCGAGGCGGAGGAGGCGGCGGATGAAGAGCACTGGGGGCCGCGCGCTGAACGGTGGCACACACGCCTCAGTCCGTGTCCGCGCTGTGTGTTTAGAAATTCGCAGTTCGCGCGAGGAGGGAAGAGGCTTTGGGTGGACTGCGACCCTGGACACGACGATGCGTTCGCGTTGTACCTCGCGGCGTGGGGAACGATCGATGCGGGCGAGAAGACAGACGCAGACGACCCGATGCCGCTCGAGCTCGCGGGCGTCTCCACGGTGGCGGGTAATCAGAGCATCGAGAAGACGACGGCGAACGCGAGGCGGGTGTTGGATTGGATCGATTGGGGCGGCGCGCGTCGACGAGGAGGGGATATTTGTTGGGACTGTCATCGCTTCATGACGCAAAACTGTCGAGTGTGCGAAGGCGCCGGGCAACCTTTATTGAGAGAGGCGAGGATTTGCGAGGAGATTCACGGAGAGAGCGGGTTGGATGCGGTGGATGGGACGTCCGCGTTGCCGGATCCAGAGCCTGAAGACAAGCGTTACGTAAAAGTGGGCGACGAGCCGGCCGCCGTCGCCATGTTCAACGCCGTCAAAAAGGCGCGCGGAGACCTCATCATCGTCGCGACGGGACCCCTGACGAACGTGGCGTTGATGATTTCCATGTATCGAACCGAGCTGAACGCGCTCGAAGAGAAACCGCCGATATTTTTCATGGGCGGCGCCGTGGGCGAAGGAAACACGGGCGCGCGCGCCGAGTTTAACGTGCAGTGCGATCCCGAGGCGGCGCACATCGTCCTCGAGAGCGGACTTCCCTTGTACATGATCCCGCTCGAGGTCACGCACACCGCCCTCGCGACGCCCGACGTCGTCGCGACGTTGAGAGAGAAGGCGTTACTTCATCCTCAAGGCGAAGAGCACGCCCAGCGCGTCGAAGCCTTGCTCACGTTTTTCGCCAAGACGTACAAGGACGTCTTCGATTTCGATCACCCGCCGCTCCACGACCCGTGCGCGGTGTGGGCCGCCGTCGAGTTCGCCGACGCCGAGGAGCGTCGCCGCGGCGTCCCGCGGGCGTTCGAGTACACCCTCGAACGCGTCGACGTCGAGCGCGCGTCGCCGTTAACGTTCGGCCAAACCGTCGTCGACCGCCGCCGCGCGTGCCGTCGTCCCGCCAACGTCCGCCTCGCGCGAACCGTCGACGCGCGCGTCTTTTGGGACGCCCTCGCCCGCGCCGTGCGCCTCCACGCCGCGCTCGTCGCGAGACACGCGCGCTGGCGCGGGACCACCACCACCTCGCCCCCGATCTAATCTCTCACGCGCACGTCTCTCACGCTCTCACACGACTCCATCGACCGCGCCGACGTGGATGGCGTGTGACTCACCGACGGGGACTCTCACACGCGCGCGCGTCTTTTCACGTCCACCTCCTCCGTTTCGATCAACATCCATCGGAAGTACACGTCTATACTCCATAATGTATACTCTATAGTACTATCTATCATCTATCCGAGAACAAAAAACGCCCCCCCCCGTCACGACGCGCACGCACACAGCCTTCGAACCGTGTTAAGCACGAGAGAAACACCCATACGCACGCGCGAATCCACCCCGTGTGACGGGGAATCGACGTCTTCGCGCCGATCGCGTCCGTCGTGCCGCACAAAGCGCGGCTTCCCATGTTTGCGACGTTTTCCACGACCTCTTCGCGCGCGTTCGCGGGCGCGCCCGTGCGCGCGCACGCGACGGCGCGATCGACGAAACGGTGCGTGCGCGACGCGACCGTGCGCTCGCGCGCGTAGCGATGCGACGTCGACGGCGATGTGAACGAGACGATCGGGCGCGATCGATCGATCGTATCGTATCTATCTCGACCGAGGGATTTCGCGGAGAGGGGGGCGACGGTACCGGGTGGGGGGTGCGACGGAAAGGGATCGTGGGTGTGGGAAAGGGGGGTGGGTGCGGCGCGTGGATCCGTCG
>Ga0255762_10001327_pt1 | contig 21437 bp, 19 predicted proteins | sample 101ome_16_FD_179962 | JGI IMG/M metagenome (GOLD analysis project Ga0255762, IMG submission 179962) | Coastal salt marsh microbial communities from the Groves Creek Marsh, Skidaway Island, Georgia - 101401AT metaG (version 2) | ecosystem: Environmental > Aquatic > Marine > Intertidal zone >...
ATCTCTACGCAACCGGCTACATGTCAGACGACCCCAGCTTTGCGCGTTTTTTCTCCTATATGAACCTGTTCGTATCGGCGATGCTGATGCTGGTTCTGGGTGACAATCTGGTGTTGCTCTATCTCGGCTGGGAAGGCGTGGGATTGTGCTCGTATTTGCTTATCGGATTTTGGTACACCAATCCGGCGAATGGCTATGCCGCCAGAAAGGCTTTTGTGGTGACTCGAGTCGGGGACACGTCGATGGCGATCGGGCTGTTCCTGTTATTCGCCCAGCTGGGAACTCTGAACATTCAGGATATGCTGCACGCCGCAGAAATGCAGTGGTCAGTAGGTTCAGGCTTCGCCGTCGCGGCGTCCCTTTTGCTGCTGGGTGGTGCAGTTGGCAAATCAGCGCAACTCCCGCTCCAGACATGGCTGCCAGACGCAATGGCCGGACCCACGCCAATAAGTGCCCTTATCCATGCGGCGACCATGGTGACCGCCGGTGTATATCTTATCGCCCGGACGCATCCGCTGTTTGAAATGGCGCCTTCAGTGCAATTGTTGGTGGCGCTGATTGGCCTGATCACGCTGCTGTTGTCCGGTTTTACGGCAATGACACAATCGGACATCAAGCGCATCCTCGCCTATTCCACGGTCAGTCAAATTGGTTACATGTTTCTGGGGCTTGGAGTCGGAGCCTGGTCTGCTGCGATTTTCCACTTGATGACCCATGCCTTTTTCAAGGCCTTGTTGTTCCTTGCCTCAGGTACAGTAATCCTGAGCCTGCATCATGAACAGAACATATTTAAAATGGGAGGCCTGCGCAAAGCGCTGCCGGTTTCCTTTTTCTCTTTCCTGATTGGCAGCCTGGCTTTGACCGCCTTTCCTTACACTTCAGGTTATTTCAGCAAGGATGAAATCCTGCTCGGTGCGCTTGAATTGGAGGGAGTCGGGTTCTGGTTCTGGCTGGGAGGCGTGGTTGGAGCATTCTTTACCGGAATCTATACGTTCCGTCTGTTCTTCATTGTCTTCTTCGGCGACAGTCAGGCAGAACACCCGCCCGAGAAAGAAGTAGGGGGGTGGCACATGAATGGTCCCCTGATACTCTTGATGATTCTCGCGCTGGCTGGGGGATTTATCCATGTTCCGCTGGACGCGGTATTCAACCATGGGGAAGCGCATGGCGAGCACCATGTCAGCGGATTGATACATGGCATCATGATTGCGGTACCTCTGTTGGGAATCGCCATCAGCTATCTGTTCTTCATGTCGAAAACCTTCTCTGTTGAGAAGTTGATGGCAAGCGCTTTGGCTAAGAAGCTGCACGCATTCTGGTTTGGCGGCTGGGGCTTCGATACCCTGTATAACGCGGTGCTTGTCAGTCCGTTCCTGTTTCTTGCGCGGGTGAATCGCAAGGACATTATTGACAGTTTCTATGCGTTGATTGTCTCCGTTTCGCAAGCGGCCAACGCGCTCATCGTTAAGTCGCAAACCGGTTCCTTACGTTGGTATGCACTGACCGTAGCAGGCGGTCTGGTTGTGATGGTGTCATTAGGAGCCATTCTATGATTCTGGTCACACTTATTGCGGTTCTGTTTGTCGGTGGTCTGGCATGTTGGCTGTCTGAGCGATTCAATCCGGATTTGCCCAGGCTCATTGCTCTACTCACAGTTCTCCTCGATTTTGCGCTGATGTTTTCTCTTTTGGGCGCTGAGGGCACTTCAACGTGGGTGGCTGTATTCGAGGCGCCTTGGATTTCCCGTTTTGGTATCTCGTTTTATCTTGCTGCCGATGGCTTGAGTGTTCTTCTGCTTATGCTTACGGCCTTTTTGGGAGTAGTTGCCATTGGTGCGGCCTGGGATGAAGTGCAGGAAAGGCCGGGCTTTTTCTATTTCAACCTGCTGTGGACGCTGGCCGGTGTGGTCGGAGTGTTCACTGCGCTGGATTTGTTTCTGTTCTTCTTCTTCTGGGAAGTCATGCTGATACCCATGTATCTGATTATCGCTATATGGGGGCATGAGAATAAGAATTACGCCGCGATGAAGTTCTTTATCTTCACTCAGGTGACAGGAATGATGATGCTGGTATCAATTTTGGTACTGGCTTATTTTCATTACCTCCAGCTTGGTTCGCTGAGTTTTAACTATCATGACTTGCTCAATGTCAGCCTTACCGGTGAGATGGGCATGTGGGTGATGCTGGGCTTCTTTATTTCCTTTTCGACCAAGTTGCCCAGCATGCCTTTCCATTCCTGGTTGCCGGATGCGCACAGTCAGGCGCCCACCGCGGGCAGTGTCATATTGGCTGGTGTGCTCCTGAAGACGGGAGCATACGGTTTGATCCGATTTGCAGTGCCGCTGTTTCCCGAGGCTTCGATGGCCTTCGCTCCTGTCGCTATGACGCTGGCGGCAGTGAGTATCCTGTATTGCGCTAAAGTAGCGTTTGCGCAAGATGACATCAAACGGCTCATAGCCTACACCAGTGTGAGTCATATGGGCTTCGTGACGCTCGGTATCTATGCCTGGAATGAGCAGGCACTTCAGGGTGCCGTTATGACGATGTTGGCGCATGGGTTGAGCGCAGCGGCGTTATTCATGCTTGCCGGAGGCCTACAACATCGGATTCACACCCGAAATATGCCTGACATGGGCGGGTTCTGGCCTAAAGTGCCGAAGATGACCGCCGTGGCGATATTTTTCTCGGTGGCTGCGCTCGGTATGCCCGGGCTAGGAAACTTCATTGGTGAATTTCTGGCCCTTATCGGGGCTTTTCAAGCCAATGTCACGCTGACCGTTGTGGCTGCATTCGGCCTTATTCTGGCATCGGTCTATTCTCTGTGGGTATTACAGAAAGTGTTTCAGGGTGAATATAACAACAGGGGCTTTGATGATTCACATCTCACTGATCTAAGCCGTCGGGAGATGCTGTACTTTGCCGCTATGATGATTGGTTTGGTGTGGATGGGGTTATACCCTCAGACTTTCTTGAGCATGTCTGAGCCCGTGCTGGCACAGCTGTTGTCAGAATCCGCGCAGACGCTGGTGACCTCTCTAGAAGGTGGATTATGACAATAACAATAGCCGATCTGTTTCTGATCTTGCCTGTGTTGGTGCTGACCGGCACGGCGGTGCTTGCGATGTCTGCTGTCGCTGTTGGTCGTAACTATCCGGTAACAGCGTTTATCACCGTTGCGGGCCTGTTGCTTGCTGCCTTGAGCGCAGTGACGCTGATGCCGGGCACCAATCAGCAGGTCACTCCGCTGCTAATTGTCGATCCGTATTCTTTGTTTTTTACAGCAGTAATCTGCCTGAGCGCCATGTTCATTGCGGTGCTGAGCTATCCGTATCTGGAAGGACTGGATGACGATCGTGAGGAATACTTCCTGCTGCTAGGCGTTGCAACTGTCGGAGCGGTTGTGCTGGTGAGCAGCAATCACTTCGTCAGCGCCTTGCTGGGGCTGGAGACACTGAGTATGTCGCTATATGGCATGGTGGCGTACACGGTACATTCCCAAAAGGCCGATAAATATCCATTGGAGGCGTCGGTGAAGTACCTGGTTCTCTCCGCTGCCGCATCTGGATTTCTGCTGTTCGGTATGGCGCTTATTTACGGGCAAACGGGCACTCTGGCCTTTGCCAGTCTGACAGATTTATCAGAGTCGAGTCTCGGGAACGGTTTTTCTGTTGTCGGACTGCTGCTGATTACCGCCGGGCTCGCATTTAAACTGTCACTGGCGCCTTTCCACATGTGGACCCCGGACGTTTATGAGGGAGCTCCGATGCCTGCCACGACCTATTTGGCGACGATTGGCAAAGCTGCCGTTTTTGTGGTGCTGCTCCGCTTTGTGGAAATTTCCGAAGCACTGGCCCTGGCGGGAATACTGACAGTTCTATCTTTCCTAGCGGTACTTTCGATCCTTGCAGGTAACTTGCTGGCACTGCTGCAGCAGAACGTGAAGCGACTTCTGGCCTATTCTTCTATTGCACATATGGGCTATCTGCTGATTGCGGTGGTCGCGAGCTATTACGTCGAGGGCCGCGTCGGGATAGAGGCGATCAGCTTTTATCTTGTCGCCTACATAATCATGTCGCTGGGCGCTTTCGGCGTGACGTCAATGGTCTCCCGAAGCGACTGTGAACGCGACACCATTGACGACTATCGCGGTCTGTTCTGGAGGCAGCCGCTGTTGGCTGCGGTGTTCACCGCAATGTTGCTCTCGCTTGCCGGTATTCCGCTGACTGTGGGTTTTATTGGTAAGTTTTACTTGTTTTTTGCGGGCGTTGAAGCGGCGCTGTGGCCACTTCTGGCGGCATTAATCGTGGGTAGTGGTATCGGTCTCTATTATTATCTGCGGATCATTTACCGGATGCTTGAGCCGGCTGTTAGCCCAGACCAGTCGACGATGTCTCCTGAGCTTAGTTTCGGATCTTACGGTGTTGTTCTGTGCCTGTCCCTGCTACTGCTTGGATTGGGAATCTACCCTGCGCCTGTCATTGATCTGATCGAGGCTATTTCGACATACGTCTGAGTCGACTCTGTTTGGTCAGCCTTTCCCTCCGGGTAACAAACTCTCGCTCATGAAGAAAACTTCGTCTGGTGCCTTCCCGCTTTTCGGGCTCTATGTCGTCGTCGTGACTGCTGCGCTCGGCAGCACCGTTTTGTCCCGAGCATCAATTCTGGAGAGCCATCAGGCTTATGACCGATCCAGCCTCCTGCGTATGATGAGCCAGAACCCACCCGGGAATGACATGCTGCTGGACAATGTGCTGCTCCCGGCTGTTGTTGAAGATTCGGAATGGGTAGGGCTTGATCTTCTGAACCTGCAAAGGGACCGTTTGGCTTACCGGGCAACCCGGAACGGAAAAACCGTTGCGATTGCTGTTCCGGCTACCGCCGATGACGGTTTTAACGGCACAGTCGATCTGCTTATCGCAGCTGATATGTATGGCAAAATCGAATTTGCGGTGGTCCTTGAAGATGTGCTCAGCAATGACCCTTATGGACAGCTTGAGGTCATCCAGTCACAGTGGATGACCAATTTTACCCGCCAGTCGATGCGCGATATTTTGAGATTAAGCTGGTCAAAAATAGAAAGTCGCGGCGAATATGACCAATTTGTCGGCGCTTCTGTAACTCCCAAGTCAGTCTCAAATAAAATTTATGATGCTCTGGTCTTCATTCAGTCGAATCGCATCGCGTTAATGGGCGGTGGATGAGTTATTTCGATTCAATGCTTAAGCGGCGCTCTGGCAGTTTCTTTTGATTGTGCTTCGCAGTGTATGTGGAATGGCGCGCTTCACCCTCTGTACCTGGATGTTCGCTGATCAAACAGAGCCTTTTCTGATGGAGAAAGCGAAAGCTCTGCCGCTAAGACAACGCATATACCGACACAAAAAGGGGTACTGCTTTGAGTGACGTAGCAGTCATTGGCGGCGGCAGTTTCGGTACGGTGATCGCCAATATCATCGCGGAAAATGGCCATAGAGTGCGTTTTTGGATGCGCAGCGAGAGACTTGCCAAACAGGTCAATACGCAGCATGAGAATCCTGAATACCTACCCGGGTATCCGCTGGCTGAGTGCGTTGTCGCCACTCATGATATGGCGCAGGCCGTTAGCGGAAGCAGCGTCATCTTCGTTGCTGTCCCGAGTACTTCGTTCCGATCTGTTGTACAACGAATCATGGAGCATGCCGCGCCCGGGGTGATTCTGGTCAGCACCACTAAAGGGATTGAAGCAGGGAGTTTTATGCTGATGAGTGAAGTGCTCAAGGCAGAGGCTCCTGAGGCAAAGATCGGCGTGCTGAGTGGCCCGAATCTGGCCAAAGAAATTGCGGCAAGCCAGCTGACCGGAACAGTCATCGCGAGTAGTCAGGAATCTGTGCGTTCAACGATTCAGGAATTGCTCAAGTCGGACACATTCAGGGTCTACACCAATGATGATGTATTCGGCATAGAGCTTGGCGGCTCACTGAAAAATATCTACGCCATCATTGCGGGGATCGCCTCCGCCTTGGGTATGGGTTACAACACCAATAGCATGCTGATCACCAGAAGCCTGACTGAGATGGCCCGGTTTGGCCGGGAGATGGGAGCTGACCCCATGACCTTCCTGGGTTTGGCCGGGGTCGGAGATTTGGTGGTGACCTGTTCCACTCCCCTGAGTCGCAACTATCGCATCGGTGAAGCTCTGGGCAACGGCAAATCGCTTGAGGAAGCCGTAGAAGAAGTGGGGCAAGTTGCTGAAGGGGTAAATACCGTCAGATTGGTGGCGCAAAAAGCCGAGGAGAAAGCCGTTTATATGCCCCTGGCCACCGGCTTGTACAAAATACTGTATGAGCAGCACTCTATCGAGAGTATCATTTCGTCACTCATGCTTGGAGATCAGGCTCTAGATGTTGAGTTTGCAGCACACTCTGAAAAGGTTTTGATAGAGGAATGAATATGCCTGAACAATTGGATGATCTTGTTGAAAACGTTCGCGAGCTTTCAGGATGGGTACGCGTTCTGTTCGTGATTTTTTTTATTGTGGTGTTACATCTGATTATCGGCCCGTTAATTGTCCTACTGGCTTTAGCACAGGGTTTGTTCCTTGTCTTTACCACAAAGCCGAATGAAAACCTTGCCGGGTTCGGAGCCTTGCTGGTGACCTACGTCTCTCAAATTCTCAATTTTGTTACCTTTAATTCTGAGAGTCGGCCTTTTCCGTTTTCCGATTTTCCCGGAGGGCAGGTTGAGCCTGCAGAAGTCGCGGGCGCTGATGCTGATCCTTCAGATAGCACGAGTGCGGTACCCGCACAGGAAGAGGGCAAAGCGGAGGCGGGCAAACCTGCTAAAAAAGCCCCAAAGAAAGCTGCGAGCAAGAAAAAAACGGTCAGTAAGAAAAAAGCTACGGGTAAAGTGGCTAAAAAAACACCGTAACGGCACTTCGTTCAGTGCGCTTGTACTTGATGCGTCATGGTGAAGCTGAGATTGGCTCGGGCTTGGACGCCTGCCGGAGCCTTTCGCGCAAGGGCCGCGAGCAAACAGCTACAGTGGTGAAAACCTGGCTTTAGCGAAAACCGCCAATACTGGCGGCTTATCGCAGTCCTCTTACGCGAGCCTCGCAAACTGCCGATGAACTGATGTCTCAATGCCCTGAACTGCATTTCAACGTGGCCGACTGGTTATTACCCACAGCCAACCCGGAAAGCGTATTGCCGCAGCTCGAAAAAATCAGTCGGCTGCCGGGCTTTAATGGGCCTCCTTTGCCTGCAGAGCAGTCGGCTGGGCTACTGCTTGTGGGGCACAATCCGGTACTCAGTGTGCTCTGGACTCTACTGCAGGGCGATAGCGCCGGTCATCCGCTGATTATGGGGACCAGTCAGCTGGTTTGTCTGGACGTTTTTGCGCCCTGCCATGACGGCGGCGCCTTCGTATATACTGTGGAGCCATGAAATATTACACAAAACTCCTGGCTGTGATGATTGCCTGGCTCGTGCAAGCGGCTGGGTATGCTCAATCTGCCAATCATGCCCTTGTAGAAGGATTTCCGGATTCGGTTCTCGTGAGCGCTGAGTTTGAGCCTGACAGTAACTATCGCCTCATCCTTGGGCGTCTGCAGCGTTCACGCGGCGTCGTCGTTCCCGAAAGCGAAGAGCGCATTCGCGGTGACATCAGCAAGCTGATCTTTGAGATTCCCCGTGAATACTCAGCCGAGGATGTGTATGGTTATTTCCGGAGCAGCTTTTCCGACAAGGGGTATGATGAGCTATTCGGATGCATTGGCCGGGAGTGTGGGAGCAGTAACTACTGGGCGAACGACATTTTCCGCAATCGGGTGCTGTACGGTCCGGAGCGCAATCAGTACTTCTTGAACGTCCGGGCGCATACTGAAGGTGCTGAACCGGCACACATTGCACTTTACGTCATTACCCGGGGTAACCGTCGTACTTATGCCTATCTTGAGATCGTTGAGCCGCCCGGGACTTCGGGGCCTATTCAGGTCATCGGAGAGGCCTTTCTGACTGACATTGAGGAAGCTGGCGCGATCATTCTGTCCGGCGTAAGCTTTTCGTCCGATGAGCAGCTAGACGCGTCTGTTGATTTATCGGCACTGGCGCTGGAATTATCGGAACGACCCGAGCAGAAGTTTTATGTGGTCTCGCACTTGGTAGCAGAAGGGAATCTCGATCAGCTTCTCGCTCGGTCGAGCAGGCGTGCTGAAGCGGTCAGACGTCATTTGATCACCCTTGGGGTTAAAGATTCGCAACTGGTTTCGAGAGGTCTCGGCCCACTGGCGCCGCTTTGCGCACAAGAGCGGTGTGCGGACAGAGTAGAACTGGTACTGATGCCAGCAGCTAATTGATCAGCGACAGGAATTCGTTGCGAGTTGTTGAGCTCTCTCTGAAGGCTCCCAGCATGCAGGATGTGGTCATGGTTGAGTTTTGCTTTTCGACGCCCCGCATCATCATGCACATGTGTTTTGCCTCAATGATGACGGCGGCACCGGCAGCGTTGGTTTTTTCAAGTATGCAATTGGCAATTTGGCTGGTCAGATTCTCCTGAATTTGCAGTCGTCTCGCGAAAACGTTAACCAGACGCGCAATTTTTGACAAGCCTATCACCTTTCCTCTGGGCAAATAAGCCACGTGGCATTTGCCGATAAAAGGCAGCATGTGGTGCTCGCACATGGAATAAAGTTCGATGTCTTTGACTATGATGATTTCATCAGTGTCCGAGGGAAACATGGCGTCGTTAATCACCTCGTCAATATCCATCTTATAGCCCTGCGTTAAGAACTCCATCGCTTCCGCCGCGCGCTTAGGTGTATCAACGAGTCCGGCGCGATCAGGATCTTCGCCGGTGGCTTTAATGATGTCTAGATATGCTTGTTCCATAATAGGCCTTATTGGATTCCATGGTTTAACGCTTAAGCAGCATTGGGTAGATACCGATAATTCACTAAACGCAGGGTAGTATAAACCTTGTGCCCTGAGATTTCAGAAAATTAGGAAAATCACTAGTGCTCCTTAGAACTTATATCCTCAACACTGCAGAAAAGTTCAAAGAGGCTGGTCTGTTCTATGGTCACGGAACCGACTCGCCGCTGGATGATGCGGTTTACCTTGTTTACAGCACGCTAGGTATTGGTTTTGATCTTGATTTTGAGCGGTCCGATCGGGTTCTCCTTATGAATGAACTGGAAATACTGGAGGCCAGGGTTGAGCAACGACTGCGCGACCGTAAACCGGTTGCCTATATTGTTGGTAAGGCATGGTTTTGTGGGCATGCGTTTGACGTCGATGAAAGGGTGTTGATTCCGCGTTCGCCCATTGCTGAATTGATTCAGAACCGCTTCCGGCCGATGCTGGAATGCCCTCCTGAAACGGTGCTGGATTTGTGCTGCGGTTCAGGTTGTCTCGGGATTTCCTGTGCCCTTGAGTTCGTTGATGCGAGAGTTGAGGTGTCCGACGTTTCAGCGGATTGTCTGGAGGTCGCAACAGGGAATATCCGCCGACATGACTTGATCGGCAGGGTTCAGTGCACGAAGTCTGATCTATTTGCGTCGCTGGCGGACAAAAAGTATGACCTGATTGTTTCGAACCCCCCCTATGTGTCTCTGGCTGACGTTGAAACCCTGCCAGCCGAATATCAGCATGAACCGAAGCTGGCGCTGTTGAGTGGCGAGGGCGGTTTGGCAATACCGCTCGAAATTCTGCGCCAGGCAGGGTCATACCTGAATCCGGGTGGGTTGCTGATCCTCGAGGTGGGTTTAGGAGCGGAGGCGCTCTGTCAAAGAGTTCCTGAGATTCCCTTCCTGTGGATGGATTTCGCCCAGGGCGGGGATGGGGTTTTGGCCATACGTGCTGAGGAATTACATCGTTACAGGGAATACCTCATTTAGTGTACAATGCGTGCCCGTTTTGCCGCTGGTAACGTCTAAATTGGCTGAGGTCTCCTATGTCAGGCAACAGTTTTGGAAAATTATTCACAGTAACAAGCTTCGGTGAAAGCCACGGTCCTGCGCTTGGCTGTGTTGTCGACGGTTGCCCGCCCGGCCTTGAGTTATCGGAGGCCGACATGCAGCAGGATCTTGATCGCCGCAAGCCCGGTCAGTCCCGCTTCACCACACAGCGACGGGAAGCTGATTCAGTGAAAATTCTGTCTGGCGTATTTGAGGGCAAGACAACCGGGACGCCGATTGGCCTGCTGATCGAAAATACTGATCAGCGTTCAAAAGATTACAGCAAGATCAAGGATCAATTTCGCCCCGCTCACGCTGACTACACGTATTACAAGAAATTTGGCATTCGAGACTACCGCGGAGGCGGGCGTTCCTCCGCCAGAGAAACGGCAATGAGGGTTGCCGCGGGTGCGATCGCTAAGAAATTCCTCCAGATGGAATGTGGCGTTCGGATTATGGGGTACTTATCCCAGTTGGGCTCGATAGCCATTCAGCAGGTGATCCCGGAAGAAATCGAGCAGAATCCCTTCTTCTGTCCTGACCCTGATAAGGTGTCTGAGATGGAAGAATACATGGCGAAGCTGAATAAGGAGGGCAACTCTATCGGTGCCAAAATTACGGTGATCGCCAGCAATGTGCCGGTCGGACTCGGTGAGCCCGTGTTTGACCGTCTCGATGCAGACATTGCCAAAGCGCTGATGAGTATCAATGCGGTCAAAGGCGTGGAGATCGGTGCGGGCTTTGACTCAGTCGTCCAAAAGGGCTCAGAGCACCGGGATGAGATTACCGCGGACGGCTTCCTCAGCAATCATGCTGGTGGAGTGCTTGGTGGCATTTCATCAGGCCAGGACATTGTTGCAAATCTTGCTCTCAAGCCGACATCCAGCATTCGTTTACCGGGAAGGTCTCTTACGACCAGCGGCGAGGAAACAGAGGTGGTTACGACTGGGCGTCACGACCCTTGCGTTGGTATCAGGGCGACCCCCATCGCTGAGGCGATGCTGGCGTTGACGCTAATGGACCACTTTCTGCGTGACCGAGGTCAGATTGGCAGAAGGTAGACCGTCAAATTATATAAAGCGCGACAGACGCGCACTGAACAGGCTAATAGTATGAGTGGAAAGACCCTTTACGACAAAATCTGGGACTCGCATCTGGTTAAAGAGCGAGAAGATGGCACCAGTTTGATATACATCGATCGTCATCTCATCCATGAGGTGACTTCACCTCAGGCGTTCGAAGGTCTTCGCATGGCAGGCAGGCAGCCATGGCGCGCTTCTGCAAACTTCGCCACACCTGATCACAACATTCCGACTACCAGCGAAGAGAGAAAACAAGGTCTGGAAGGCATCAAGGATCCGGTTTCGAAAATACAGGTATCCACCCTCGATGATAACTGCAGCGAGTTCAATATCTTTGAGCTCAAGATGAACGATCTGCGCCAGGGTATTGTCCATGTGGTCGGGCCAGAGCAGGGCGCAACCTTGCCGGGTATGACTATCGTCTGCGGGGATTCTCATACCTCGACACACGGTGCGCTGGGAGCGCTTGCGCACGGAATTGGCACATCCGAAGTTGAGCACGTTCTGGCCACTCAGTGCCTGATGCAGAAGAAAATGAAAAACATGCTCATTCGAGTCGATGGTGAGCTGCCTACAGGGGTTACCGCAAAAGATATCGTCCTGGCAATTATCGGCAAGATCGGTACCGCCGGTGGCACGGGCTACACCATAGAATTTGGTGGAGAAGCGATCCGTAGCCTGAGCATTGAAGGACGTATGACGATTTGCAATATGGCGATCGAAGCAGGGGCAAGGGCGGGGCTGGTTGCCGTGGATGAAGTCACGCTTGAATACATAAAAGGCAGACCGTTTGCTCCGAAAGGGGCGCTTTGGGACAAAGCAGCGCAAGCCTGGAAAGAATTGGTCAGTGACTCAGATGCGCATTTTGATTCTGTCATAGAGCTGCAGGCTGCTGACATTGAGCCGCAGGTGACCTGGGGTACTTCGCCTGAGATGGTGGCGCCGGTCACCGGGGCAATACCGACACTGGAAAATGAAGCGGATGCGACCAAGCGGGGCAATATGGAACAGGCCTTGCGATATATGGGGCTTTCCGGCGGCACCGCCATCGAGGATATTCGACTGGACTGTGTATTCATCGGTTCCTGCACGAACTCGAGGATCGAAGACCTGCGCGAAGCGGCAAAGGTCGTTGCCGGCAAGAAAGTTGCTGCAAATATCGAGATGGCGCTCGTCGTTCCGGGTTCCGGGTTGGTAAAACAGCAGGCAGAAAGCGAAGGTCTGGACAAGATTTTTATTGAAGCCGGACTGGAGTGGCGCGAGCCGGGCTGTTCCATGTGTCTGGCCATGAACGCAGATCAGCTGGGAGCAGGAAAGCATTGCGCGTCGACATCCAACCGAAATTTTGAAGGACGCCAGGGTTTTGGTGGCCGCACACATCTGGTCAGCCCGGCCATGGCGGCCGCGGCGGCAATTCATGGCCACTTTGTTGATGTGAGGAAGCTAGCTTGAGGCGTATATCATGAAAAAATTTACAGTTAAATCAGGTCTGGTGATGCCTCTGGACAGGGCGAATGTTGATACGGACTTTATCATCCCGAAACAGTTTCTCAAATCGATCAAACGTTCGGGCTTCGGCGTGAATTTGTTTGATGAACATCGATATCTGGATAAGGGGGAACCGGACATGGACAACAGCTCGCGTCCGCTCAATCCCGATTTTGTGCTCAATCAAGCCCGCTATCAGGGTGCCTCGATCTTGCTGGCAAGAGATAATTTCGGTTGTGGTTCTTCGAGGGAACACGCGCCGTGGGCGTTGGATGATTATGGTTTCAGAGTGATTCTGGCGCCGAGTTTTGCAGATATCTTTTTCAATAACTGTTTCAAGAACGGTATTTTACCTATCGTTCTGCCTCGTCAGACGATAGACGAACTGTTTTCGGCAGTGCTTGCCAATGAAGGCTACAGTCTGGAAGTGGATTTGAAGAAGCAAGAACTGCGGCGACCAGATGCGACTGATATTCGGTTTGAAGTCGATGCCTTTCGCAAGCGTTGCCTCTTAAACGGACTGGACGACATTGGCATAACGCTTGAGGATGCTGAGCTGATATCTGCTTTTGAATCACGCTGGCGGGAGCAGTCCCCCTGGTACTTTGCTCAATCGGATGATGGGGTCACTGAAAGAAGTGAGGCCGCCAGTGAACAGCAGAGCTAATAATGAGATTCGGACTACATGAAAAAATTTAACGTTGCGATCGCTGGAGCCACCGGTGCGGTTGGCGAGGCCTTGATCAGTATTCTTGAAGAGCGGGATTTTCCGGTTGCTCAGTTATTTCCGCTCGCAAGCGAGCGCTCGGCGGGTTCGACAGTTATGTTTAAGAATAAACCGGTCAAAGTCCAGAACCTTGCTGAATTTGATTTTACTCAGGCTGAGATCGGTCTGTTTTCAGCCGGGGGGAGTGTGTCTGCTGAATTTGCACCAAAGGCGGGCCAGTGCGGCTGTATTGTGATAGATAACACCTCTCATTTCAGATACCAGGACGACATTCCGCTTGTCGTGCCAGAGGTCAATCCTGAGAGCATCGCAGAGTATCTGAATCACAACATCATAGCTAATCCTAATTGCTCCACCATACAGATGCTAGTGGCTCTGAAGCCAATCCACGATGCGGCGCGGATAAAGCGTATCAGTGTAGCAACCTATCAGGCCGTTTCCGGCACCGGTAAAGCTGCCGTTGAAGAGCTAGCGAAGCAGACGGCTGAATTACTCAACGGTCGCGATGCCGAGTGTGCGGTTTATCCACGTCAAATCGCCTTTAATGTTCTTCCCCATATCGATCAGTTTCTGGAAAACGGCTATACGAAAGAGGAAATGAAAATGCACTGGGAAACCCGAAAAATTTTCGGGGATACAGAGATCACGGTCAGTGCGACCTGTGTTCGTGTTCCGGTGTTTTACGGGCACTCTGAAGCTATTCAAATTGAAACTGAAGATAAGCTGAGTGTGTCAGAGGCACGATCGCTGCTTGAGTCGGCTCCGGGTGTGGAGCTTATGGATGACCGGGAGGCTGGTGCTTATCCCACAGCATTTCATGATTCTGCGGGCCAGGATGCGGTATTTGTCGGCAGAATCAGAGAGGACCTCTCCTTAACTAATGGCCTCAACCTCTGGGTGGTTTCAGATAATGTGCGCAAAGGGGCGGCATTGAACTCGGTCCAGATCGCTGAAGAGTTGATAAAAAGCTACTTATAATGAATACTTGCATTGAGGCGTAGAGGTGGCTTCTGGATCTGCGGAACAGCATGCAAACTCCGCTTTAGAACAGTCAGGCGACCGGGCTTTTCCTAGTGGAAAACGGCGGAACGCTGAGATATCTCACAATAGCCAGTGACAGACTAAACGACTGGTCGTGATATCGACAGGATCACTCTGGTCCAGCTCGTCGAAGGTGAAGGGCATATCATGCTTAGGCGATACACTGTGACGTTTTTTGGTTTGCTGCTCAGTGTTGCGGCTTCGCATACCTTAGGCTTGAGTCTGGGGTCCGCAATCGCGGAGTCCTCCGTCAATCAGCCTCTGTCACTACGAATCGAAATTCTAGAATTGGGCGAAATCCGTGCTGACGATATCAGCATTCAGATGGCCTCCACCGAAGATTTTATTCGTCTAGGGGTTGATCCTCTTGAAGTTCTGTCTAGCGTTAGTTTTCTTACTCAAGAAACCTCTGACGGCGTCTACATTCTTCTTACTAGTAGTGAAATCATCCGAGAACCATATCTCAGTTTTGTCCTCGAGACTCGCTGGCCTCGTGGCCGGCTGCTAAGCGAGTACCGAGTTTCATTGGATTTGCCTGTTTATTCCGGCGCAGATCAAGTCGATAACAGGATACAACAGCCTCTCACTAATATTTTAGACTCACCTGAATCTATAAATGAAGCAGGATCAATTCTGGCGGAATCTGAAGCAGAGCAAACGAATCTCTCAGGACAAGACGTAATAGAAACCAATGATGGCAGTACTCTCATACGCATAGCTCGTCAAATCCGTCCCGATGAAACAGTGACTCTTCAGCAGACGATGATTGCAATCCAATCGTTAAATCCTGAAGCGTTTGCTGGCGGTAATATCAACCGATTGCTGATCGGCCAAGTACTTCGTGTTCCGACAAAGGACGAAATTAGTGCCTTTGATGCGGAAAGCGCGTTCGCGGAAGTAAGCCGGCAAAATCAGGCAATGGTTGGAGTAGTGCCTAATCTTGCTCGCGGGCGGGGTGATTCAGGAGGCAATAGTGCCACGGGGCGTCTTAGCGTTATCGCTACCGACTCTGATGTCATTGATTCGTCTTCTGCGACTGCATTGTCAGCGGTGCAGGAAAATACAGACCTCGACCGACGAATCGCTGTACTTGAAAATGAATTGTCTGTCCGCCAAGAAGAGTCTGATCGAGCGCGTATTTCCCGCGAAAGTCTAGAGTTTCGGCTTGCGGATTTAGAGGCTCAAATTGAAGCGGCGCAAGAGCTAATCCGCCTGCAGGACATTCGGCTTGCCCAAATGAAGGAGTTACTGTCCCTGGCTGAAGCAGCAGCAGAAGCGGCGGCTGCAGAGCAAGCGGCTCAGGAAGCGAGGCGTATCTCTGACACACAATCTCTACGTCCGCCCCTCGGAATTTTGGAGGGTCTAGCTAACAATTCAATTACTCTTCTTGGCAGTTTAGGTTTATTGGTTTTGTTCTTGGTGTGGGTCATGCTCCGTCGTAATCGACCAGGAATGATGGAAGACTCAGATGTTTTGGAGCCATTGGTTGAATTTCAAGCAGATCAAGCAAAAGTCTCGGAAGAGACCGCTGTCGTCAGTCAAGCATCGGTGGATTCCGAGTCAGATGATGCGCAGTCGGGGATAACGGATTGTAAAGAAGAACGACTGAACGAAGAGCTAGGCGAAATTGTTTCTTCCAATCCCAAGGATCCTGTTTTTCCTAATTCTGATCAAGCAGAAGAGTACGGTAATCCAGAAGAAATAAATAAGGATGTCTCTACCGATGATACTGAGCCGTTCTCCGATGAGCTGGGGATGGGTCTGGATGAGTTAGACATGCCCTTTGATTTGTCCGAGCAAGCGACATCGAGTCCATTTAGGGGAATAGGCGCTCGGGTGAGTGCGGGATCATCCATCAGCGAAACTGATTCTGAGGCAGACTTAAAAGAGGAGTCTGAATCCGAGCGCGGGCAGTTAGCAGATGAAGATAGACTCAATGACTTAGATTTTTTCTCTGGCGAAGGGGAAACTAGACATGGGGGTGTCGCAGAGGAATCTAATGAAGCCGTAGATGAACTATCCGCCATATCTGAATATGACGAATCAGCTACAAAGCTCGAATTAGCCTATGCCTATAAAAAGATGGGTGATATTGACGGTGCCAGGGAAATACTCTTAGAAGTCATTACGGAGGGTAACGAAGGCCAGAGAATCGAAGCGCGAGAGGCTCTTGCAGTACTACTCAGCACCCCTTAATGGCTTGCATATCTTTTTAGGCTCAAGAATTCACTCAATTGACTCAAGCTAACGCTAATCCGTCCACGTCTCGCCGTATCGCTCTCACTCTCGAGTATGACGGTTCCGCTTTTTCCGGTTGGCAGAAACAAAAAAAACCTACAGTGAATACTGTGCAAGAAGTACTGGAGACTGCACTTGCTAGAGTTTCAGATCATTCAGTTACCGTTGCCTGTGCTGGTAGGACTGATGCAGGAGTGCATGCAACCGGTCAAATTGTGCACTTTGACTGTCTAACGCCCAGAGAGAATAAGGCTTGGATCCACGGAGTTAACAGCCTGTTGCCCAAGGAAGTACGGGTAGTAGACGCGAGTTCTGTGGAGAATACATTTCATGCGAGATTCTCAGCGCTTGATCGCCGCTATTGCTATCTGATTAACAGTGCCTCTGTCCCCAGTGGGATCTTCCAAGGAAAGATAACTTGCATTCAGAGGCCACTAGATATTGAAGCAATGCAACGGGCCGCGCAGTGCTTGGTGGGTGAGCACGATTTCTCCGCCTTCCGCGCTGCTGGTTGTCAATCTGCCAGCGCTAATCGAAATGTATCCGCTATATCGGTGGTTGATTGGTTTGGAGTCACTGTGATTGATATTCGCGCAAACGCTTTTTTGCAGCATATGGTTCGGAATATCAGCGGATCGCTGATCGATGTCGGAAAAGGCAAGCAAAGAGAAGCTTGGATCGCGGAAGTGCTTGAGTCAAAAGACAGAAGAAAGGCGGGAGTGACTGCGCCACCTGATGGTCTATATCTGGTCGAGGTCGGCTATGATGAAAGTGCGCTGCCAGGGAACAAACCAAGATTCCCGCTCCTTCTTGCAGGCTACGAATAGTCCCGACAATCCGATTTTGGTATCATGGTATCTTTTGGCTTTGTTGTATTACCTTTGTCTGAAGTCTGGACCAAAATCTGTGGGATAACGCGATCTGAAGATGCGCAAATCGCCGAAGAGCTTGGCGCTTGCGCGCTCGGAGTAGTGTGTTATGAGCCTAGTCCACGGTATGTGCCGACGGATCGCATCGGTGCTGTTCTCGCTCATGTTTCCAACCAAACCAAGCGGGTAGCTCTGTTCGTCAATCCATCCGCCGGGCTGGTGAATCGCGTATTAGGTTCAGGGGTCATTGATTATCTTCAGTTTCACGGCGAGGAAGACGAGGCGTTTTGCGCGTCATTTCGAGTCCCCTATATGAAGGCGCTTAGGGTAAAGGACGCAGCTGCTGCGCTGGAGTCCGCTAGAGCGTACGGCAGTGCTGACCGCTTATTGCTCGATACTTACGTCCCGAATGTTCCGGGAGGTACCGGCAAAACGATGGACTGGGCCCAAGCCGCGAGAGTGGTGGCAGGCCTTGATAAGCCCGTTGTGCTTGCGGGAGGCTTGGATGGCAACAATGTGGGAGAAGCAATTCGCATTGCCTCACCTGCCGGTGTCGATGTCAGTTCCGGCGTCGAAGAATCACCCGGTATCAAAAGTGTAAGCAAACTCAAAATTTTTTTTAATGGAGTAAATCGTGTTTGAAGCCCCGGCTGGAATTGAGATAGGTTCTGTAGGATTCAGCGGTCCGGATGCCAGTGGTCATTTCGGGCCCTATGGTGGTGTGTTCGTCGGAGAAACTCTGATCGCGGCAGTTGAAGAGCTCGCTCTGGTCTATCAGGACCTTTCGGGTAACCAGGATTTCTGGTCAGAGTATGATGATGAGCTACGACATTACGTCGGAAGGCCGTCTCCGCTTTACTTTGCTGAGCGCCTGACAGAAGCGGCAGGTGGTGCCCGAATTTACCTGAAGCGTGAGGATCTCAACCACACCGGCGCCCATAAAGTGAACAATACAATCGGGCAAGCGTTGCTAGCCAAACACATGGGAAAAAGTCGGATCATTGCTGAAACCGGCGCTGGGCAACACGGTGTTGCCAGCGCAACGGTAGCCGCGCGGCTTGGCCTGGAATGTCATGTTTATATGGGGGCTGAGGATATCATCCGGCAGGCTCCCAATGTGTACAGAATGAAGCTTCTCGGAGCAAATGTCGTTTCCGTAGAATCAGGCTCTCGTACGCTTAAAGACGCGATGAACGAAGCGCTCAGGGATTGGGCCACTAATGTAGATAATACCTACTATATCATCGGTACTGTCGCCGGACCTCACCCGTACCCGCAGTTGGTTAGGGACTTTCAGTGCATTATAGGAAGAGAAACTAAACAACAATCTCTCGAGATGTTCGGGAGGCTCCCCGACGCGCTGGTGGCGTGTGTTGGGGGTGGTAGCAACGCGATTGGACTCTTTCACCCCTTTCTCGAAGACAAGCAGGTCGCTATGTTCGGCGTTGAAGCAGGAGGGAAAGGCTTAGAGACTGGCGCGCATGCTGCGCCACTGAGCGCCGGCACTCCGGGTGTTCTGCACGGCAATCGTACCTACCTGATGACGGATGGGGGCGGTCAGATACAGGAAACGCACTCTGTCTCTGCAGGCCTGGATTATCCCGGAGTCGGTCCGGAGCACGCCTGGCTGAAGGACCTTAAAAGAGTAAACTATGTGGCCGCGACCGACAGCGAAGCGATGGATGCTTTTCATAAACTTACTCGGCTTGAGGGAATCATCCCTGCTCTTGAAACAAGTCATGCTGTCGCCTACGCGATGGATCTCGCCCGCAGTATGGACGTCGATCAGACGATCGTGATAAACCTTTCGGGTCGGGGGGACAAAGACATAGAGACGGTGGCGCGACTGGAGGGGATGAAGCTGTAGTGCTTTCAGGCTGGTCATGAGTCGAATTTCAGCAATAGCGAGCAAGCGCATTCAGCAGGAAAAGAAGCTGCTTATCCCCTATTTAGTGGCGGGCGATCCGGATCTGACGACTACTCTGGCACTTATGCAGGAGCTGGTTCGGCAGGGCGCAGACATTATTGAATTAGGTATCCCGTTCAGCGACCCTGCTTCAGATGGTCCGGTGATCCAGCGAGGCGTTGAGCGGGCGCTCGATAGTGGCACAACACTGCGTGACACTCTGGCTCTGGTTACTCAGTTTCGACAGGGCGATACAGAAACGGGCATCGTGCTGATGGGATATCTCAATCCGATTGAAATCATGGGATACGAAAACTTTGCTGCCAGCGCTGCTGCTGCCGGGGTGGACGGAGTCCTGGTGGTGGATATGCCGCCGGCGGAATCCACGGAGCTGCATCGCAGGCTCGCTGACGCTGACATCGATACGATCTATCTTGTTGCGCCGACGACGTCGCCTGGTCGCGCAAAAGGCATAGCTGAGGCCTGCACGGGCTATTTATATTACGTGTCACTCAAGGGGGTCACTGGCGCCGCGATTACTGATCATGAGGCGATCAGAGAAAGCATCGAGTCGATGCGCCAGTTGACTGACCTGCCTGTGGTGGTCGGTTTTGGTATCAAGGATACTGAGAGTGCCCGCGCCATGGCTTCAGTTTCAGACGGAATCATTATCGGGAGCGCGCTGGTGGAGCGGATTGCCCAACTGTCGGGCGGGGATCAGGACAAGCCTGAGCTGCGGCAGTGTTGCGCTGTCATTGGCGAGGCGCGAAGCGCGATAGACTCACTCTAGAGATGAGTGTGCTCAGTAGAAAAACAGGTGTCAGGGAGGTAGTGCATTGAGCTGGATCGATAAAATATTGCCTTCGATTTCTATCTCAGACGGTGAGAGCAAAAAATCGACAGTACCAGAGGGTCTCTGGAAGAAATGCCCTCGCTGCGATGCCATGCTCTACCAGAAGTCGTTGGCAGAAAATCATGAAGTCTGCCCTAAATGCGATCACCATATGCGTATCACGGCCCGTCGCAGAATCGAGTTGTTCCTCGATGAGGAGGGTCAACAGGAACTTACTGGCGATCTTGAGCCCGTTGATTTGTTAAAGTTCAAGGATCTCAAACGTTATAAGGATCGGCTCAACTCTGCGCAAAAGGGGACCGGGGAGAAGGACGCGCTTGTTGTCGTGCAGGGTGCAGTCAACAACGTTCCAGTAGTGACTGCGGCCTTTGAGTTCGGATTTATCGGGGGTTCAATGGGCGCTGTTGTAGGGGAGAAATTCGTACAGGCTGTGAATACCTGTCTTGCCATTAGGCAACCGCTTGTCTGCTTCTCGACCAGCGGTGGCGCCAGGATGCAGGAAGCGCTCGTTTCTCTGATGCAAATGGCCAAAACTTCCGCAGCCATTGAAAGAATGCGGGAGCAAAGTTTGCCTTATATTTCCGTGCTGGTTGATCCGGTTTACGGAGGTGTGTCGGCCTCTCTGGCAATGTTGGGCGATGTAAATATCGCTGAGCCGAACGCACTAGTTGGCTTCACAGGACCGGACGTTATACGCCAGACCGTCAGGGTCAAGTTGCCAGAGGGGTTTCAGCGCGCAGAGTTCCTGTTGGAGCACGGTGCCATAGATATGATTGTGCACCGGAAAGAACTCCGAAGCCGGATTGCCGCTCTGTTGGAGAAGTTGATGTATTACCGACTCTCCGATAGTTAAGAGCCCAGTGTCATTCGGTGCCGTCGAATCTTCAAAAATGGCTAACTCATATTTCACGGGTTCATCCCCGCGAGATTGAGCTGGGGCTAGGAAGGGTTCAGCGCATCGCGCAGGATATGTCCTTGTCAAAATCCTTTAAGGTGATAACCGTCGCGGGGACCAATGGCAAAGGCTCGGTCGTTTCTGTAATGGAAAACCTTCTCTGTCATGCTGGTATTTCAGTGGGTGCCTATACCTCACCTCACCTCCACTGCTTCAATGAGCGTATTCGTCTGCAAGGACTACCCTGTGATGAGGGTCTCATCTGCGAAGCCTTTAGCGAAATTGATGCCATCCGAGGAGAAGTTTCTCTCAGCTATTTTGAATTCGCGACGCTCGCTGCGCTTTGGATCTTTCGCCGCAAGCGGGTGTCTATTGCCCTGCTGGAGGTGGGATTAGGCGGAAGACTCGATG
>Ga0255762_10001335_pt1 | contig 21359 bp, 17 predicted proteins | sample 101ome_16_FD_179962 | JGI IMG/M metagenome (GOLD analysis project Ga0255762, IMG submission 179962) | Coastal salt marsh microbial communities from the Groves Creek Marsh, Skidaway Island, Georgia - 101401AT metaG (version 2) | ecosystem: Environmental > Aquatic > Marine > Intertidal zone >...
GAAGGAGTAGTAAATAGAAATGTTATCAGTTGGGAGGACATTCCATATGCGCTTCCTCCTGAGGGAGATCTCCGATGGAAAGCTCCTAGGCCACTGGTATCACCTGAATCTAAGATTGCACCTCAAGAGGGTAATGGATGCTTGCAGGAGGCAAGTATTTATGCAGGAATACAAGGTAAAGGAATAGTGGGGCAAGAGGATTGCTTGTACCTAGATATAAAGGCACCTTTAATTAAGGGCTATTCAAATCAAAACCTCCCAGTCATGTTTTGGATTCATGGTGGTGGAAATACATCAGGGATCAAAGATTACTATAATTTTTCAGAGCTAATTCGTAAGCATCAGGTGCTTGTGGTCACAATAAATTATCGTTTGGGACCAATGGGTTGGTTTACTCATCCTGCCATACAGGAACTGCAAGATGGGCTGGATAAAACTTCTAATTTTGGAACGCTCGATATTATGGAGGCCTTGAAATGGGTGCAGAATAATATCCAAAGTTTCGGTGGCGACCCTCAAAACATTACAATTTTTGGAGAGTCAGCTGGAGGACATAATGTATTATCATTGCTTGCTTCGCCTATGGGAGAGGGATTATTTCATAAGGCTATCTCTCAATCAGGTTATACAACCAGTTTTACAAAAGAGGAGGCGATTGGCATAAATCAAGCAGGCGCTATAGTAAATCAATTAGGCTCTGATTTAGTCCTCTCAAGTTTTGATTTTTCTAAATATGAAAGTATAAAAACTTTATTCAATAAAGATCCCAATGAGTATGGTCAACATTATCAAAGTTATTTGAGATCCATTGATGGTAAGGCTCTTTTAGCGGCTTACGCAAAGCTCTCGAAAGATACCTATGATCGATTGCCTCTTCTTACTAGAGATGGAATAGTGGTTCATTTTGATGGGGTGAGCGCTGGTCTTGCTTCCTCCTCTAAAAAAAATAAAATCCCAGTTATTGCTGGATCAAACAAGGATGAGCTTTCTTTATGGTTGGGATCAAATAGGTATTTTGTAAACGCATCTTATCCATTAACAAAGTTAGTACCTATTCCAAAAATTGAATTTAAAAAAGAGGACTTATATAAGTTCTGGGTTGAAGCACGTTCTCAGGGATGGAAACTAAGAGGAGTTGATGACCCATTAATTGAACTAGAGAAATCTGGTTTTGATTCACTCTACGCATATAGATTTGATTGGGATGAGCAAACATCATCATACTTTGCAGATTTTCCTAATCTAATTGGTGCTGCTCATGGATTTGAGATTTCCTTTATCACTGGTGACTTTAAATTTGGGCCAATTGGACGATATGTTTATCCGAAAGGAGAGCTCAGAGATCAAATGATGAAAACCATGATGAACTCTTGGGCTTCATTTGCAAAAACAGGTATCCCTGATACCGGTAAAAACACTTCATGGAAAAAATTTAATTCTCAAGAAAGAACTTTTATAAAACTCGATTCTGATGCTCATTTAGCACTTGATAATGAGATATTGTCTCTTGAGCTTATCATGGAAAATATCAAATTATCTCCAATTGGTACTTTGTTAGAAAAATGTTTACTAGCAGAAGAAATGTATTTTAATATCGGAGATCGCTTAGAAGAGGAATTTAATAAGTGGAATAAAGGTGCTTGTATGGAGTTTGAAACCAATTATGAGCGAAGAAAAATTGAAACCGATTTAATCGCTGAATATGGGTCAGCTACTGTTTTTTAATGTTAATTCAAAGCAATTCACCTTTTTTATTTTTTACCCTTGCGCTCTTATTAATAAGTTGCGGGTCTGATGTCGATCACGGAGCACTAGAGGGTCCTCCGCGATCAATTGAAGCAATTAGGCAGCAAGATTTAAAATTTTTTCAGGCTAAAGAGAGTCTTATGGTGGCTGAAGAGGATGCATCTCAAATTCTTTTTGGAGATTTGCATGTTCATACCACTTATTCTATAGATGCCTTTACGCTTGAATTGCCTATGATGGGTCTACAAGGAGCGCATGATAGCTCGATGGCTTGTGATTTTGCCAGATACTGTGCAAACTTAGACTTTTTTAGCTTCAACGACCATGCTGAAGGTCTTACTCCAGATCATTGGCGGGAACAGAAAAAAATTATTCAACAATGCAATATCTCAAATGAAGACACTTTAACAACTGATTTGGTTGTTTTCCCAGGATGGGAGTGGACTCAGATTGGTACTACCAAAGATAATCACTGGGGTCATCGAAATGTCATTTTTAAGGATATTTATAACTTGCCTGCGAGACCCATAGGCTCTCGTATCCCAGAATCTGGTTTAGGTGTGTTTGATACCACCCAACAAGCAGTAAAAGCGAGATGGTTGGATGTGTTTAATTTCAAAAGGTATTCAGATTTAAATTGGCTTTTGAACGAGGTCAGGAATATCCCTTATTGTGAAGAGGGAGTTAACTCTAGGGAACTTCCCCTAGATTGCTATGAGTATGCAAGAACCCCTAGAGAGCTTTTTTCTAAATTAGATGAATGGAATGCCGATAGCATTGTGATCCCACATGGGCAATCATGGGGTTTTCATGTCCCGTTGGGAGCCTCTTGGGATAATCGCCTGAATGATAAAGGACATGATTCCGAGAAGCAGATTCTTCTAGAAATTATGTCTGGTCATGGCAACAGTGAAGAGTATAGAGATATTGCATCTGCTAATTTTCTGCAAAACCAGACAATGAGTTGTCCCGAGCCAACTGAGGATTTTCTTCCATGCTGCTGGCAAGCTGGTGAAATGCAGAAAAAACGTTGTGATGGGCTGACAACAGAAGAGTGTGATGCAAGGGTTGAACTTGCAAAACAATACACTTTAGCTGGCGGCCCTTATACCCATATGGTTTTCCCAGAAGCCAAACCCGAAGAGTGGTTAAGCTGTGATCAATGCACTGATTGTTTTAAACCAGCTTTTAATTATAGACCCAAACAATCTGCTCAATACGCCCTAGCGATATCTAATTTTGAAGAGTCTCAAGATTCACCAGATAGATATAATTTTGGATTCATCGCCTCTACAGATGATCATACTGCAAGACCTGGAACTGGTTATAAGCAATACGAAAGAAGAAAGATGACTTTTGCCACTGGTGTTAAATCAAAAATCTGGGAATATCAAAATAAAGCTGAAGATCCAAATTTTCCTGAAATTCCTACAATTACTCCGGGTGAAAGTCAGCCAGATAGCGAGAGAGTTTCGAGTTTCGTTTACCCTGGAGGTATCTTGGCCGTGCATTCAAAGGGCAGAGGAAAAGATGAAATTTGGACTGCCTTAAAGAGTAAAAATGTTTATGGGACTAGTGGCCCTAGAATTTTATTATGGTTTGATCTCATAAATTCCTCTGAGGGTAAAGCTCCTATGGGTTCTGAGATAACCATGAGCCAAAATCCACAATTTATCGTTAGAGCTGCAGGTAGTTTTAAACAAAAATCTGGCTGTTCTGAAGAGTCCATAGATTCTCTGTCACCCGATCGACTAGAGTACTTGTGTGCAGGTGAGTGTTATAACCCCAGTGATGAGAGAGAAGTAATTGAGCGAATAGAAGTTATTAAGATTACGCCGCAAGTTTATGCTGGAGAAGCAATAAGTCCCTTGATTCAAGATCCATGGAAGACTATTCCATGTCAGGGAAGTGGCGAATGTATTGTTGAATTTGAAGATGAAAATTTTTCTAGAGACAGTGTTTACTACGTTAGAGCAATTCAAAGAGCAACACTTGCGATTAATGGAGCGCCTCTATCACAAAGAGATGACTTTAAGCTTTGTAAAGGAAGTTTCAGAACCGATCTTAATGATAATTGTTTGAGCATGACAAATGAAAGGGCTTGGTCTTCTCCTATTTTTATAAATAAGCCATAAAGTTAAAGCATCCAAACATTTAAAATTGGTCTATAATTTCCAATATCAATTATGTCAAATAGTGATCAAAAAGTAGTTAAAGATTTTGGAGACGAATGGGACAAGTACCCTCAAAACTCTATATCAGAACAATCATTAAAAAGTGCATTTGACCAATATTTCAATATTTTTCCATTTCACAAATTATCTAAGACGGCTCAGGGTTTTGACATGGGGTGTGGAAGCGGGAGATGGGCTCAATTTGTTGCACCAAGGGTAAAAAAGTTAAATTGTATTGACCCAAGTTTAAAAGCCTTAAATATTGCAAAAAAAAATTTAGCCTCGCATGCAAATGTAAGTTTTGTGAATTCATCTGTTGATAAAACAAATCTTCAAAACAATTCACAAGATTTTGGATACTGCTTAGGAGTTTTGCATCATATACCTGATACTCTAGAGGGTCTTAAAGATTGTGCTAATTTTCTTAAGCCTGGAGCCCCATTTCTTCTATATCTTTATTATAAATTTGATGACAAGCCTGCATGGTTCAAGCTTTTATATAAAGTAAGTAATTTTATCAGGATTGGAATCACCTCTAGACTTCCATTTCAATTAAAAGTACTTGTTACTTTTTTGATTGCTTGTTTTGTATATTTTCCTTTAGCCAGAGCCGCCTTAATAATGGAAAAGCTTCATTTAAATGTTGAAAATATGCCACTTACTGATTATAGAAATAAGCCTTTTTATTTCATGAAGACAGATGCCCTTGATAGGTTCGGTACAAAATTAGAAAAAAGATTTTCAAAAAAAGAGATTATTGCATTATTGGAAGAGGCTGGATTTGAAGGTATATCGTTCTCAAATGAAATGCCTAAATGGGTTTGTATTTCTTACAAAAAATAGTTTTTTAATAATTTTTATCTTTTACTTATAGCAAAATAAAACTATAATCCGGCCTTTATTAATTTATTAAAAAATGACTAATTCTAAAAACAATAATATTTCTCAAGACGTATCAGTTTTTTTTGATGGATACGCCCATGATTTCTCAAGCATATATAAAGAAGATACAAAAAAGCGCTCATCTTTTGATAAGCTTATGGATAAATTATTCAGAAAAGATATCCAAGATCGCTTCGATAGAACAGTAAATGGTATCAATAAAGACTCCATTAGTACCGTATTAGATATTGGTTGTGGACCGGGTCACTTTGTTGTTAAATTTTTAGAGCAAGGAAAAAAAGTTACTGCATTAGATATTGCTCCATCTATGCTTGAGATTACAAAACAGAGAGTTCAAGCAATTGGCAGAGAAGATGAAGTTGAATTTATTTTAGAAGACTATACTGAGCATAAATTCGATCAAAAGTTTGATGCTGCCTGTGTAATGGGGTTTTTTGATTATGTTGAAGACCCAGTGAAGGTACTAAAAAAACTACTTGAAGAAATTGATAAAGAAATTTACATATCAATCCCCGGTAATAAAGGGTTTTTAGCATGGCAGCGCAAAATTAGGTACAGGATGAGAAACTGCCCGCTTTATTTATATTCACTAGAGTACCTTATCGAATGTCTTAAAGAAGCTGGGTGTTATGAGATTAGTGAAATTGCCACGACTGAACGTGGCCATTTTGTTACAATAAGGAAGTAATTTCTGAAAAAAATACCTTTTAATTTATCAATAGACTTTGAAGATCTGGCATACGACCTTCTTCGCTCTATTGGTGAGAAACCGCATGTTAGCTCAGACGCCTTAGAGACAAGCTATGAGGTAATGAACAACTATTCAAATACTAAGCTTGATGGCAAAAAATTAACTTTTTTTACTACTGGTACAGTTGCAAGAACTATGCCTCACATCCTTAAGCAAATGATTCTTGATGGGCATGAGGTAGGATCCCATTATAATCTTCATGATTTAATGTATAAGCAATCTAATTATGAAATTGCAAAGAACCTTAGCATTGCTAAAGAATCAATATTTAAAGCCTGTGGTCAAGAGCCCATAGGTTTTAGGGCTCCTGTATTTTCTATTACGCCAGATAGGTTAGATATCTTTAAGGAAATTAATAAATTTTTTCGTTATGACTCCAGTCATGTTCTTAATTTAAACCTAAATAATAAAGGTTACTATGAAAATCTTGAACCATTTCGCTCAATAGATTTGATTGAATTACCTATTGTACCAAAAGGATATATGGGTGGACATGCTCAAATTAAGTCAGGTGGAACATTTCTAAGACTATTTTCAAAGAAAGTAATAAAAGATGTTATGGAATACAATCACATTCATGGATTTACACCTCAGGTATATTTGCATCCATATGATTACCTTTCAAATCAAGAGTTTTGGGTCTCGTTTAAAGAATTTTCTCGCTCTAAAAAGATGTCGAGCTTGATAAAATATTTTAGACAGAATCAATGGAGCAGGCTTGGAAATAGCTCTGTATTTGGCAAACTTGATTACATTCTTGAATATTTTGACCATCAGGGGACCATGTCTTCAAGCCTAAATGTCTAAAAAAATTGTTTTCATCTGTGGCAATGGCGATACTTTAATTAGATTCCGTCTTGAACTGATCAAAAGATTCATTGAGCTTGATTACAAAATTCATGCCTTTGCTCCTGAAATAAGTTCAAATTTTCATCAAGATCTGCTAGATCTTGATGTTGAATTTCATACTATTAACTTTCAACGCAAATCAGTCGGCCTGATTAACACATTTATAAGTATCTATGACATTGTGCTTAAGTTAAGAATTATTAAACCTGATATCATATTTTCATACACTCATAAATCGGTAGTTGTTGGTTCAATATGTGCATGGATTGCAGGTATTAGAAATTCATACTCCTTAATAACTGGAACAGGGCATATATTTGACAAGGATACCTTGAAAATGAAAGTCAGTAGAGTTTTGGGAATATTAGGCTTCAGATTTGCATTATCTAAAAATAGAAAAATATTTTTTCAAAATCCAGATGACTTAAATTTATTTATAGATTTAAATATTGTTAATCAAAAAAACACAGTTTTAGTAAATGGATCAGGGGTTGATTTGGAGCTTTTTAAGGTTACTCCTTTACCAAAGGATCCGATTTTCATTTGCCTATCAAGATTAATTAAATCAAAAGGTTTAATTGAGTATGCAAAAGCAGCCAATATTGTTAGAGAAAGTTCTTCAAACGCTAGATTTCTTCTATATGGTTTTCCTGATGAGCATTATGATTCTATTTCAGAGGATGAAATTAAAAAAGATTGGTTTTCAAAATATGGAATTGAATATATGGGATTTTCATCTAATCCCCAAGAAAGTATTTCTCAAAGCAGTGTTTATATATTGCTCTCGTATAATGAAGGAACGCCCAGAAGTGTTCTTGAGGCTATGGCAATGGGTAGAGCTATTATCACGACTGATGTTTCAGGGTGCAGAGAAACAGTGCAGGATCAAAAAAATGGTTTTTTAGTCAAGTTAAAATCCCCTAGCAGCGCTGCATCAGCCATGAAGGCCTTGCTTGATGATGATCTGAGAATAACTATGGGCGCAGCCTCAAGAAAGTATTGTGAAGAAAAATTTAATGTTCATTCAGTAAATAAAAAACTAATTGAAAATATTGACATTGTTTAGAGAGTTTTACTGAAAACCTGATTCTTTATTTGTAAAATCTTTTGTCTTTTCAATCTCAACAAATCTGCTATCTTAAATATTAACCTCTCTTCTTCAATATGAATTTCATTATCGATAACAGCAAGCTGAAACAGCTCAAGTATTATTTCTTCAATCTCTTTTTTTGTTAAACAATTTTTAATTATGTTTATATTTTTACTCAGACTTGTGTTTTCTTGAGTATTTTCAATATAGTTTTGGATTTGATTAACATCTAATAGCGGGCTTTTTATAATGAAACTCTTTAGTAGCGCTATTTCGTCTAATGTAAGATGTCCATCTATACGAGCTATCTCTATCAATAGTTCTAGAATTTCTAAGTCTACATTTTTATTGTTAGCAGCATCACTATAAGACTTCATCATTTTATTCTCTGAGATAAAAAGATCTCTTAGCCATTTAAATTTCATAAACTTTCTTAACTAAATTTGCTCTCATTGATTTAAAAAATGTTGCAAGAAATATTTGAAAATCCATTTTTAGACATCGATTTTCAATATAATATTGATCAATTCTGCTTAATTTTTCAGGATCACTCATATCATACCCGGTTACTTGAGCAAGACCAGTAATGCCTGGCGTAGTTGCAAAAATATTTCTCTTCATCCTGCATTCTTTTAATTTTAATTGATTTTTTAAGCCAGGCCTTGGCCCAATAAGATTTAGTTCTCCCCTTATTACATTAATTAGCTGAGGGAATTCATCAAGCTTTAATTTCCTGGCAAATAATCCTGTCTTTAGAAAAAATTTCTTATCAATATTGTGGGTTCCTAATTGGGGTGTTTCTGACTTCATGGTTCTGATTTTATAAATTTTGAAAATATTTAAATTTTTACCAATTCTTTTTTGGCTAAAAAATATTGGAGAACCATCTTCAAAAAAAATAGCTATAGAAACAATCAATAAAATTGGTGACATAAAAATTAGTCCAAAAATACATAAAAGATTTCTAAAGGCTACTATGATCATAAAGTTAGAGTTAAAATATTTGTTTTAATATTATTATGATTATAGCCTTAACTGGATCTACGGGGTCTATAGGAAAAGAGCTTTTACCATTTTTTAGAGATTTAGGTCACCAAGTTATAACAATTTCTTCGTCCATTGCTGGTGATGGAAAAAATAATTTTTCATATAAAGATTTAAAAAAGAGAAAGGTCCCATATCAAGTTGATATTTTTATTCATTTAGCTTCAATAAATTCAGATATGAGCTCTGAAAGCATACAAACAGAAGTGCAACTTGTAGAAACTGTTTTGACTTCACTGGTTTCCTTAGGCTGCAAAAAACTGATTTTTTTTAGCTCTAGTAAAGTTTACGGAGATAATAGTTTGAGGCCAAATTTTTATAATGAATTCTCAGCCTTAAATCCTCAATGCAATTATGGAGAAGCAAAGAAATTATGTGAAGAGATAATTAGCTTTCAATCATCGATTTTGGATATACATTACTTAATTCTAAGATTGCCCCCCGTGATCAATCAATCTAAACAATCAAATATCGGAAAATTAATTAATATTTCAAGAAAAAGCACTGTTGTTCTATCATTAGCGCATGGCAATATAAACCAACGAAGTTTCATATCAATAACTAATATACGTTCTTTTTTTGATCACATTCTCAAGAATCCAGTCTTGCTTGAAAAACAAGAAATTTATAATCTCTGTGATAACGAATATATTTCACTGAATGAGCTTTTAAGCGTCTCAAGCAAAGGGAAAATTTTTTCATTACCTATGGTAGTTAGCAAATTATTTTTTAAAATTCCAATTTTAAAAAATATACTCATTAAGATATTTGGAAATTTTGTCATTGAGAATAAAAAGCTTACAAGAGAGATGGGTGTTAAACTGGAAACTACAAAAGACTCATTATCAAAAATATATAAATGAAAAAAGTTTTTATGCAGCTAAGACTTCTTAATCGAAGATTTAAACTCTTTATTGTGCTGTTGAATGATTTTATTTTTGCTTTAATTTGCTGGCTGGTTTTTGGCCCACCAATGGCAACTTTTCTGGCTTCAGAATTTTCAACTGGCATTACTGAAATTTTAATTAGTCAGTGGCAATCTTTTATTTTTCCATCATTGTTATCAATTTTGTATCTTTATATGTTTGGTTTTTATAAGTCTCTAATCAAGTTTTTTGATTCTAAAGATTCAATTTTATTATGCTTTACTGGCTCCTTAGTATTTGGATTTTCATGGTGCATAATCTATATCTTTCAATTTCAGATTGTATCTACATCATTTCTTTCAATCATCTTATTGCAAGGCTTTCTTTTGTCAGCAGTATTTTATGCTTTTTTAAATATATCAAGAGACATAGCTAAATTTCTTCTCTATCCATATAACACCAACCTTGATGCAAGGAAGATAGTCATATACGGGGCTGGATCATCAGGCAATGAGCTATTTCAATCAATAATGCATGATCCCTCAAAAAAATTATTAGCATTTTACGACGATGCTAAAAATTTAAGGGGCTTAAAAATTAATAATATTCCAATCTTGAGCTCATTTGATGAGTTGATTGCACTAAAAAAAGATCATGCTGATTTAGAAGTTTTATTAGCAATTCCAAAAATTGATACAAAGCAAAGACGTGAGATTATTTCCAGACTTGAAAAAATTAAGGTAGCCGTCAGAACTATTCCATCATTTAATGAAATTATTTCTGATCAAAAGCGGTTAACAGATCTACAAAATCTTTCAATAGATGATTTGTTACCGAGAGCAAGAGTTTCATCGAATGTATTAAAAAATGCAAATGACAAGACTGTATTTATTTCTGGAGCAGGCGGATCAATTGGTTCTGAGATTTCAAGACAGCTCTTGAACAGTAACCCAAAATCAATTGTTCTTTTTGATGTCTCTGAATTCAATTTGTTTAATATTGAACGAGAATGCCAAGCAATTAAAATTGCAAAAAAGTTAAATACTGAGATCGTTCCTATATTAGGGGATATTCAGGATTTGAAAAACTTAGCTTGTGTATTTAAGAAATATAAAATTAATCATGTTTATCATTCTGCGGCATACAAGCATGTTCCCCTTGTTGAGGATGAGAATAATATTGTGAAAGCATGTGAGAACAATGTAATTGGTACATACAATTTGGCGTCAATTTCGTCTGAATCTCAAGTTGAATCTTTTGTGATGATCTCTACTGATAAAGCGGTGCGACCTACTAATGTAATGGGAGCATCAAAAAGAATGGCCGAAATGACTATTCAGTCGATGAATATGCATTCAAGAAACACAAGGTTTTCAATGGTCAGATTTGGAAATGTAATCAATTCATCTGGTTCAGTCATACCTTTATTCCTTGATCAAATAGCAAAAGGGGGGCCAGTTACAGTTACACATAAAAATGTAACAAGATATTTTATGACCATTCCTGAAGCGTCAAATCTTGTGCTGCAAGCTGCAGATATGTCAGATGGAGGAGAAGTTTTTATCTTGGATATGGGAGAGCAATTAAAAATTTATGATCTAGCGAAAAAGCTAATTCATTTATCAGGCCGGAATATTGCGTCAGAGCCTGGTGGGGATGGAATCGCTATAGTTGATATTGGTTTGAGAGCAGGCGAAAAGATGTATGAAGAATTGTTAATTTCAGGAGATAAGTTAAGCACTTCAAATCCTAAAATATTTAAATCAATGGAAAACTTTCCTGAGTTTAAAATTATGCAATCCATGATTGAGCAAATACAAATCGCTATAAATGAAAATGATCCCAGTCGCCTAATAAAAATTTTCAAAAATTATGTTGAGGGATATTAATATGATTCAAAATAAAATTTTATTCACTATTTTTATATTTTTGATAATTAATCAAAAGCTTTTTTCTATTAATTTAGATGAGCTTATTCTTGAGCCAAGCTTTAAAATATCAATATTTGCTGAAAATTTGAGCTCCCCTCGTCAAATGGCTGAAGGTCCAAATGGCACCATATTTGTTGGAGAGCGAACAGGTCAAATTATTGCATTAATTGACGCAGATCAAAATGGACAAGCGGATCTTAAAAGGGTTATTGCAAAGAATTTAGAGTATTCTACAGGGGTAAGTATTTTTGACGGAGATCTTTATTTTTCAGAAATTAGTAAAATTTGGAAGATAGAAAATATTGAAGCTTGGTTAAATAAAAATATTGCAAATTCAGACCTTCCAAAAAAAATACTTGTTACAGATCAGCTTCCTAATGACAAGTGGCATGGATGGAAGTGGTTGAAGCATGATGAGCATGGAAGTTTATATTTTAATATAGGGGCTCCTTGTAATGTTTGTTTGTCTGAAAACTCTCAATACGCATCTATTTTAAAAATAAAGAACGGTGAGCTGGAACATGTTGCAAGGGGTGTAAGAAATAGTGTTGGGTTTGATTTCCATCCCGTAACTAAAAAACTTTTTTTCACAGATAATGGTAGAGATTGGTTAGGGGATGATTCTCCATCATGTGAATTAAATAGATTAGACCACTACGGTCAATTTTTTGGCTATCCTTTTAAGCATGCTTCTAATGTAATAGATCCAGAGTTTGGTGAAATTAACTCAGGTTTTAATTATGTGGATCCAATTTTAGAGCTCGGTGCACATGTTGCTCCAACGGGTGTAACATTTTATAACGGTTCAATGTTTCCAATAGAGATGAAAAATAATCTATTTATAGCACTTCACGGTTCATGGAATAGATCTAGCAAGGTAGGATATAAGGTGATTAGAGTTAGTTTTGATGAAAATGGTAATGTTGCAGATTCACATGATTTTATAACAGGTTGGTTACAAAATGATAGTGTATTTGGAAGACCATCTGCACCTTTAAGCATGAGTGACGGCAGCATGCTTTTATCAGATGATAAGGCTAATGTTATATACCGCATTAGCTATGAATCATAGATGCAAGATTTAGATTCCTGCTTACAAATAGCTAAATCTGCCTCGTTGCAAGCTGGAAATTATCTAAAAGAGCAGCAATCAAATAATTTAAAGATCTTATCTAATAAAGGGAGAGATCTCAAGCTTCAGGTTGATATCGATGCTGAAAAAATTATTAAAGATCATATAACTCAAAAAAGCACATTGCCTATTTTGGCTGAGGAGTCTGGTATGAGTGCAGAGCCTAGTGAATATTTCTGGGTAGTAGATCCCCTTGATGGAACTTCAAATTTTTTAAGAAATATCCCAATTTCATGTGTTTCTATATCTTTGATGAGGGGCCTTACTCCTATGCTTGGAGTAATATATGATTTTAATAACTCTGATTTGTATTACGCTCATCAAAACTCAAAGGCTTATATAAATGAGATAGAAATCTCTGTTTCCTCATTAAGCCAAAAAAAAGAGTCAACTTTAGTGACTGGAATACCTGCAAAAGATCATTATTCTGATATTGAATTTAAAAATATGATTTCTGATTTTCAATCTTGGAAAAAGGTTAGAATGATTGGATCTGCTGCAATGGCATCAGTATATGTTGCCTCAGGAAAAGCAGAGGCATACAAAGAAAATGGGATCTTTTTATGGGACATTGCAGCTGGCGCTGCGATTGTTGAAGCAGCAGGCGGAAAGATTTTAATTAGCAACTATCAATCTGACTTTAGGGTCGATGTTAATTTTACCAATCAAAATTTAAAAGTATAAAAAATTATTAAGGTTTAATTTATGTATTTAATAATCGTAAGAGCTCATTAATATATGAAAGGAATTTAGGCTATGCGGGGAATAGTTTGGTTTAGAACTGATATAAGAGTTGATGATAATCCAGCGCTAACTAATGCAGTGAATCAATGCGAAGAAATTATTGGAGTTTATATTTTCTCACAAAATCAATGGGAAATTCATAATGAATCAAACATTAAACATGAATTTTTACTTACTAATCTATACAAATTAAAGGAGTCGCTTGAGGAATTAAATGTTCCATTAGTAGCATTTAACTCTGATTCATATAGAACCCTGCCTCAAGATTTATCCTTATTTGCTGCTAAGCATAAAATAAATCATGTGTTCTGCAATAATGAATTCGGAATTAATGAAACTAAAAGAGATCAAAATTTATTAAACCTTTTAAAAAAACAGGATATTAAATTTTCTTCCTTCAATGATCAGGTTATCTATGAACCTGGTTTTCTTAAGACAGGGCAAGGGAATCCTTTTTCCGTTTTTACTCCCTTTAAAAGAAGATGGGTAGAAAACTTTGATATGAATTTTTTAGAAATATCGAATCCAGCAAAGCTTAAAAAAACGCCAATTATTAAAAGTGATTTATCTGCTTTAAAATTTGTTAAAACTCACTCAGCAAATATGGATCTTTGGCCAGCAGGAGAAATCGCTGCTCAAGAAAAGCTTGCAAGTTTTATTCAATCAAAAGCTAAGTCCTACAGCGAATCAAGAAATTTCCCAATTCTTGATGGCACTAGTAGAATCTCTCCTTATCTAGCCCTTGGTATTCTTTCCCCCAAAAGATGTATCTTGGAGGGCTTAAAGCTTAATAATTTTGAGTTCACAAAGGGTAACAAGGGTATATGTAAATGGATTGATGAAATTGTTTGGAGAGAGTTTTATAGAAATATCATGCATTCCTTTCCAAAAGTAAGTCAAAATCAACCTTTTCAAGACTATACAAAATCTATTCAGTGGCGATATTCTACTAAGGAACTAGAAGCCTTTTATGCTGGTAAAACAGGCTTTCCTATTGTTGATGCTGGTATCAGGCAAATGCTTTCTGAGGGTTGGATGCATAACCGACTTAGAATGGTGGTTGCAATGTTTTTTACAAAAAACATGCTCCATGATTGGAGGCTTGGGGAAAAGTTTTTTATGGAACATCTAATAGATGGTGATTTCTGCTCGAATAATGGAGGCTGGCAGTGGAGCTCCTCCACTGGAACAGATTCAGCGCCTTACTTTAGGATCTTTAATCCTGTGACTCAGTCTCAAAATTTTGATCCTAATGGAGAATTTATTAAAAAATTTATTCCAGAACTCAAGAATGTTCCTGGTACCAAAATTCATCAGCCAAAAGATGATCTTTTTTCCTCTGCTGACTATCCATCACCCATTCTTAATTTGAAAGAATCGCGGCTTAGAGCCATTCAAGCATTTAAAGATGCTCGAGAAGCAAGCAGCATATAAATTCTCTAGAGCACCAAAATCTATGCTAGCATTTTTAAAGAAACATCCTCTATAATGAAATCCGATTTTTTAATAATAAATAAATATGTCTAATCACCTTAAATTTTATATAAACGGAGAATGGGTTTTGCCGCTGGGCTCAGATACAATCGAAGTTATTAATCCATCCAACGAATCTATTATTGGTTCTATATCAGCAGGAACTAAAGAGGATATCGATCTAGCTGTTGCATCAGCAAAAGAGGCATTTAAAACTTTTGGCTTTTCATCCAAAGAGGAGAGAATTGAGCTGCTGGAAAGCATTATTTCAGAATATGAAAAACGCTCAGAAGAGCTAGCAAAAACAATTTCAGAGGAAATGGGCGCACCATTATGGCTTTCTAATCTTGCCCAAGTTACCTCAGGCTTATCTCATTTCAAAGATACTTTAGAGGTATTAAAAACTTTTGAATTTGAAGGCGCTGAAAATAACTATTTAATCAGGAAAGAGCCGATTGGAGTTATAGGAATGATCACTCCATGGAATTGGCCGATGAATCAAATGTGCACAAAAGTAGCTTCTGCAATTGCCTCAGGTTGCACCATGGTATTAAAACCAAGCGAAATAACTCCATTTTGCGGAATTATATTTGCTGAGATACTTGATGCAGCCAAAGTGCCACCAGGAGTTTTTAACCTTGTAAATGGATTGGGCCCTACTGTTGGCGCTGCTCTGTCTGAGCATCAAGATATTGATATGATGCATTTTACCGGTTCAACCAGAGCAGGAGTTGCTGTTGCCATTGCATCTGCTCCAACTGTTAAGAGGGTAGCTCAGGAGCTTGGTGGTAAATCAGCCAATATCATCTTAGATGATGCTGATATTGAAAAAGCTGCGGCCGCCGGTGCGAATCATTGCTTTATGAATACTGGTCAATCGTGCAATGCACCAACAAGAATGCTTGTTTCATCTAAAAACTATGAGAGGGCGGTGGAAGCTGCAGCTGAAGTTGCAAATTCAACAGTTGTTGGCTCGCCAGAAGATGAGGGCGTCAAAATTGGCCCCATTTCCAATAAAGCTCAGTATGAAAAAGTCCAGCGATTGATACAAATTGGAATGGATGAAGGAGCGAGGCTTGTAGCTGGCGGTCTTGGAAGACCTGAAGGTCTTTCGGAGGGTTATTTTGTGAAGCCAACAGTTTTTGCAGATGTTACCAATGATATGACTATTGCAAGAGAGGAGATTTTTGGGCCTGTACTTAGCATTTTAAAGTATGAATCTGAAGAAGAGGCTATAGAAATAGCTAATGATACTGATTACGGATTAGCTGGCTATGTTCAGTCTGGTGATGAAGATCATGCAAAGCAGGTTGCAAGAAGAATTAGGGCAGGTCAAATTAGTATTAATGGTGGAGCAAGAGGACCGGCAGCCCCCTTTGGTGGTTATAAAACTTCTGGCAATGGAAGAGAGCATGGTTTAGCTGGGTTGAATGAATGCCTAGAAACTAAAGCTATTATTGGTAATTAATCTAATAGATCTGGCTCTTTTTCAGTAATCATATCAAAAAGTGGCTGGAAACTTGCCCAAGCTGCAAGGTCATTAGCTATAAACTCTCTAGTTTTAATCGCAGTATCATGTGGAATTTTTGTAGTTTCTCCAGCAGCATCAGCCAACAGTTGAGAATGGCAGCATCTTTCCATTGAAAAATAATACCAAAGAGCAATATCTATGGATGGTCCCGTAGTTAGAATGCCATGATTTTGGAGAAATAAAACTGTTTTATCGCCAAGAGCATTTGCAATTCTATCGCCTTCCTCTGTTTCTTCTACAACCCCAGAAAAATGATTATGGATGGCTTGTCTTTCATAAAAAGCACATGAGTCTTGAGAAATAGGATCAAGAAGTTTTCCAAAAGTAGAAAATGTTCTTCCATACAGCGAATGTGAATGAGCTGCAGCATTTACATCCGGTCTAGCCTTGTGAAGTCTTGAATGAATTGCAAAGGCAGCCACATTGACAGGCCGACCTCCTTGAACAACTTCTCCATCATGATTTACAAGCAGCAAATCTGAAACTTTTATTTGACTAAAATGCACGCCTAATGGATTTACCCAAAAATGATCACTAAATTCAGGATCTCGAAGAGTAATGTGTCCAGCTACCCCCTCATCAAAACCAAAATGAGAAAATAATCTAAATCCTGCAGTTAGCCTTTGCAGTTGATCTCTTCTTGTTTCTTCAATTGTATTGCACTCAACCATTTCAATGCCTTTGGGCTTATTTGGTAGCTTGCCTTTATTAATATCAATGCTAATTGGTATAACTTTTGCCATAATGAATTCCTTAAAGTGTAAAATAGTTTACCCAATTACGGAGCTAATATGAAATATAGAATTGAAAAAGATACGATGGGTGAGGTAAATGTTCCTCATGATGCGCTTTGGGGAGCTCAAACCCAACGTGCCTTAGAAAACTTTAATATTAGCGGTATTAAATTTACTTTTCCTTTTGGTAGAAGTTTTATTGAAGCCTTAGGTGTAATTAAATTTGCTGCAGCATCATCCAATCAAAAACTTAAATTACTGGATTCCAGAAAAGCTAAGGCAATTAAAGTTGCTTCAAAAGAAGTTCTCGCAGGTCTTCATGATAGTCAATTCCCTCTAGATATTTTTCAAACTGGTTCCGGAACGAGCACTAATATGAATGCTAATGAGGTGATTGCGAATCTGGCTACAAAAAAAGCTCGTATTCAAATTAATGCTAATGATCATGTAAATATGAGCCAGAGTAGCAATGATGTTATCCCAACGGCAATTTGTATTTCTGCATTATTAGATACTCAAAGACTTTTGTTACCTGAATTGGGCAGACTAATTAAGGTAATTGATAAAAAAGCATCATCGCTTAAAGGACAAGTAAAAACTGGAAGAACTCATTTAATGGATGCAATGCCTATAGATTTTTCACAAGAATTATCAGGATGGAGCGCTCAATTGAAGGCTGTCCAAAAGTCCATAGTATTTGCTGCAAAAGAAATTGCACAATTACCTCAGGGAGGAACTGCAATTGGAACGGGGGTTAACGCTCATAAAGATTTTGGCAAAGTATTTGCTCAAGAGGTTGCAAAATTAACAAAACTTAAAGTAAAGACATCAATAAATTACTTTAGATCTCTAAGTTCTCAGGACTCCGCCGCTCAACTTTCATCAAGTATTAAAAATCTTAGTTTAGTTTTGACTAAAATATCTAATGATTTAAGGTGGATGAACAGCGGTCCTCTTACTGGACTTGGAGAAATAGAGTTAGAGGCCTTGCAGCCTGGAAGCAGTATTATGCCTGGTAAGGTCAATCCAGTTATACCTGAGGCAGTGGCTATGGCCTGTGCTGACGTAGTAGGGAATGATGTGACAGTATCTATAGCATGTCAGTCAGGAAATTTTCAATTAAATGTAATGCTTCCAGTTATTGCGTACAATCTTCTTAAAAGCATAAGCCTCATGTCTAATTCAATGCCACTTTTGGCAAATAAAGCCATCAAAACATTTAAAGTTAATACAAAGAATATTGCAGAGTCACTTGGCATGAATCCAATACTGGTAACTGCATTGAATAGAGAAATTGGGTATGAGAAGGCTGCGAACATTGCTAAAAAAGCATATCAACAGCAAAGATCAATTATCGAGGTGGCTCACGAAGAGACTGGAATGCCTCTCGAGAGGTTAAAAGTAATCTTAAACCCAGCTAAATTAACAAGGGGTGGTGTGTGACCGAGCTTTCCAGGCAAACTTGTGTCGCATGTGAGATAGGCGCCCCATTAGTTCCTCATGATCAGCAACTTGAGCTCTTAAAAAATCTCGATGGTTGGATGATTGATCATTCAAATATCTCCAAACTAAGTAAACTATTTAAATTAAATAATTATGAGCAATCTATTAAATTTACAAACTTAATTGCTGAACTAGCTGAATCAGAAGATCATCATCCAAAAATTACTCTTGAATGGGGAAAAGTAAACATAGAGTGGTGGTCGCATAAGATTAAGGGCTTGCATATGAATGATTTTATTTGTGCTGCTAAATCTGATGAGATCTATAAAAGACTAAATTTTTAGCTATCGAGCTAAAAAAAACACCTTTATAGCAGCAATCTTTTTTTTAAAAAATGCTTACGTTATAATCTGATATGGATAAGATCAAACATAAAGCCTTAACCTTTGATGACGTATTGCTTTTGCCTAGATACTCAGACTTTCTCCCTGCAGAAGCCCAATTAGAAACAAAGGTTTCAAAAAATATCTCTTTAAAAATTCCTCTAGTATCTGCTGCAATGGATACGGTGACAGAAGCTGCAATGGCAATAGCCTTGGCTGAAAATGGTGGAATTGGAATTTTGCATAAAAATAACTCAATTGAAGAGCAGGCTGCAGAAGTCAAAGCTGTAAAAAAATATGAAAGTGGCGTTGTAAGAGACCCAACTACAATTCAATCAACGAAAACAATCGATGAGCTTATGCAATTAACAAATGAACTCAATATTTCTGGGATGCCGGTCGTTGATAATGGAAAACTCATGGGAATCGTTACTAGAAGAGATTTTAGATATGCAGATAACTTGTCAGAATTAGTGTCTACGATTATGACGCCCTATGAAAAATTAATTACAGTCAAGGAAGGCTTTGATCAAGAAGAAGTCAAAAGACTAATGTATAACAATAGAATTGAAAAAATTTTAGTGATTGATGATAAAGACTGTCTAACTGGATTAGTCACTATGAAAGATATAGATAAATCGGCTGAGCACCCACTTGCAACGAAAGATTCTAAGGGCCAGTTACAAGTTGGCGCTGCTCTTGGAACTGGAGCAGATACTCTTGCTAGGGCCAATGCTTTATCTGCGGCTGGAGTTGATTTATTTGTTATAGATAGTGCTCATGGTCACTCTAAGAATGTCATTGAAACTATAAAGCTTATTAAAAAGGAGTTTCCCAGCATAGATGTAATGGGTGGAAATGTTGCAACCCCAGAAGGTGCTCAAGCCCTTATAGAAGCTGGCGTTGATTCAGTAAAAGTTGGAATGGGTCCCGGATCAATTTGCACCACTAGAATTATTGCAGGAATTGGCGTCCCTCAGATCACTGCTATCCTATCAATAAAGGAAAAACTTTCCAATAGCAATGTCCCGCTGATTGCTGATGGAGGCATTAGATTTTCAGGAGATATCTCTAAAGCACTTGCTGCTGGTGCAGATGCAGTGATGTTAGGTGGCATTTTTGCAGGAACAGAAGAGGCTCCTGGAGAACTAGAGCTTTATCAAGGTAGAAGTTTTAAAACTTATAGAGGTATGGGTTCAATCGGAGCAATGTCAGAAAGAAATGATAAAAATAGATACTCACAAGACGATATAAGCATCGAAAAGATTGTTCCTGAGGGAGTAGAGGGCAGGGTCCCTTTTAAAGGTTGGGTTGTAAATGTAATCGATCAATTGATTGGAGGAATCCGACAAAGCATGGGGTATGTTGGGTGCAAATCAATTAAAGAGATGCATCAAGAGACTCAATTTGTCGAGATCACTAATGCCGGAATTACAGAAAGTCATGTTCACGATGTAATGATTACAAAAGAAGCTCCAAACTATCAGCGAAGCTAGCTAGTATTTATTAAAGCATTACAAACTTAGATAAAAATACTAAAGTCAGAAACCAGGCACCTGCGGAAATTTGTGCAAGCTTTCCTGATGCAATTTTCAAAACCACATAGGATATAAATCCTAGAGCAATGCCATTAGCTATGGAAAAAGTTAATGGAATCATCACAATAATAATTAAGGCAGGAAGAAGTTCAGATTTATCTGACCAGTTCAGTCTTTCCATTCCACTTAACATCAATATAGCTACATATATAAGAGCCCCTGAAGTTGCATGTGCAGGTATTATGCTGGCCAATGGCGAAAAGAAAAGAGCAATTAAAAATAAAAAACCTACAGTTACAGCAGTTAATCCCGTTCTACCACCAGCTTCAGCTCCAGCAGAGCTTTCAACATAGCTTGTAACTGGCGCGCATCCTAAAAAAGCTCCAACAGCACTTGAAGAGCTATCTGCTTTAAGGGCTTTATCAAGATTCTTCACATTTCCTGATTCATCTATTAAGTTTGCTTGATTGGCAACTCCAAGAAGTGTTCCCGCAGTATCAAACAAATTCACAAATAAAAAAGACATAATTACACTTATCATCGCCAAATCTAGGGCACCAAAAAGATCTAATTTCATAAACACAGGCATAAATGCTGGGGGGTAGGAAATTAGCCCTTGAAATTGGACAATGCCAATAAAAATTGATACTACCGTTGTCATTATCACACCAAGAAGTATTGCACCCGGCACTTTTCTAACTGCAAGAATTGCTATAAGAAGAAACCCAACCATTGAAAGGATAGTTTCTATTTTCATGAAATTTCCTAGGCTCAGAAGCGTTGCTTCATTTGGTACTATGATTCCACCGTTCTTTAAGCCAATCAAACCAATAAAAAGCCCAACACCAGATCCCATGGCTATCCTCAAATTCATGGGTATGCTCTCTAGCATCCACTGTCGGATTGGAGTAATACTCATTATCCAAAACAAGATACCAGCAATAAAAACTGCACCAAGAGCAATTTCCCAGGTATATCCCATCTCGCCGACCACTGTATAAGTAAAGAATGCGTTTAGACCCATTCC
>Ga0255762_10001341_pt1 | contig 21293 bp, 7 predicted proteins | sample 101ome_16_FD_179962 | JGI IMG/M metagenome (GOLD analysis project Ga0255762, IMG submission 179962) | Coastal salt marsh microbial communities from the Groves Creek Marsh, Skidaway Island, Georgia - 101401AT metaG (version 2) | ecosystem: Environmental > Aquatic > Marine > Intertidal zone > Salt...
GTCTAATCTGTTCTCGTCTTGTTCGTCTTTCAATCGGGACATATCGAAATGGGACACCTCTCGAGTTACGGATATGTCTGGCATGTTTCAAGATGCCACGGCTTTTAATCAAGATATTTCAAAGTGGACTGGATACGCTGCCTCTCACGTGCAGCAGGGCATGCTTCTTGGAGCTGTCGCATTCCAAGCTAGATTTATATGTCTTCAGGCAAATGAGGGACCCGCTGAATCATGCGACGAGATTCGTTCAGGTTGGACTTTTCCTCCCTCACCGCCACCACCCTCGCCGAATCCATCGCCATTTCCTCCACCTTTTCCTCCACCGTTGCCCCCATCAAATCCAACAGCACCAGCGCATCCTCCGCTAACGGCGCCAATACCAAGTCCACCTCCATCACTTTCCGGTTACTTTCAGAGCAAGAGCCTTTATTCTCATTTCGATATTGAAAACCACGTGAGCGGGACTTTCTTGTACGATCGCGCTCTGAATATGGAATGGAAAGCTTCGTCCTCGAAGAGGCCAAGCATTGCTACGGTAGACGGTAAAGTATGTCTGGACATGGATTCAACCGACTACATCGAAATCACTCCCCCATCAAACCTTCCCGCACTGGGCCAGTATTATACTCAATTTTACATATGGCGACCGCGGTCGACAGATTCAGGCTGGAGAACATTGTACCGAGGGAACAACGATCATTGGACTATTATTGGAATGGACGCCAAGAACCTTGGCGTGTATTCTAATAGAAACGGCAGTTTTCGCGATTCTGGATACGATATTATTTTGAAATGGCAAGTTTTAATTGCGGTGAGCGAAGGAACTTCACCAACCTCGTCTGCAGGCACGACTTCGTTCTATGTAAACGATGAATCTGGCACTGCTCGTATGGTCGGGACATCAGATCGAGTTGCAAGTGGAACAACGTTATACCGATTTGGTTATTCGGGCCAAGCTCCAGGATACTTCATCGAGGCAGGCATAATGAATCAAAAGCTATCTCGAGTGGAAGTGGAGGAACTCATGTCAATTTTAGTCAATAAAATGGACAACACTGCAGCACCTCCTCCTCCTTTGCCTCCTCCTCCTCCTTCTCTTCCTTCGCCTCCGCCGGCATTGCGCGGATCTCAGAATGCTCCGTATTCGAGTATTTCTCAAGTCGACATGGACGACGTTTCCGATGGTCTGTACTGGTTCGTCGACAGTGAACGGCAAATCCAGCAACTCTACGTTCATAACTTTGGAAGTTTTGCATCCCCGGATCGCTACGTCTTGATCGCTTCAAACAACGCGAAAGAGTCTATCATTCCAAGTGGCGCCGATAAAAACAGTGTAGACTACCGAATCGATAGAAATGGCGTCTTTGGCGCACTCGGTACCCCGGATCCTGAGAAAGATTACATCGCCGGTGATTTTGTATCTGGCATCAATATCGAACGCGTTAAGGTATTTGGTTGGGGATGGAACTCTGTAGACGATTCGACTTCATTTTCCGGTGGGACCCAAGGTACTACTCTGGAAGTAACGTGGAGTGCGTCTTCTTTGACGACGGTTGTTCCTCGGTCTCAAGTTGAAATTGTCGGCGATTTGGACGCAAACGCTTTGTACTTTCACGGCGACGGCGTTGCTTTGGATGCAAACTTAGATTCGGGGAATGAGCAGTCCACGATTGGAGGTGTTGGCACCATTGAAGCTAGCGGTGATCCTTCCGCTGGATGTTACATGGGACACGGCAGCAACGAAGTCTCCATCCCGTCCGAGGGTTGGTATAGCTCTTCTGGTGCGTGGCAGAATTCTCAAGGGTACACGACGTGGGTTCGCTTCGCGGCGTTTCCTTCGCCTCCTCCTTCGCCGCCTCCCTCTCCGCCACCTTTGCCTCCTCCTTCGCCTCCTCCTTCGCCTCCTCCCTCTCCGCCTCCCTCGCCTCCTCCTTCGCCGCCAAGCCCACCTCCAAGTCCACCACCACCTTTGCCACCACCTTCACCGCCAAGTCCACTTCCTCCGCCAAGTCCACTTCCTCCTCCTCTTCCTCCTCCGAGTCCGCCACCTTCACCTCCGAGTCCGCCACCAAGTCCGCCTCCTTTGCCGTCGCCGAACCCGCCGCCTTCCCCTCCTCCTTCCCCACCGCCCTCCCCTCCACCAAGTCCTCCTCCTTCGCCGCCTCCTTCTCCACCACCGTTGCCACCATCGCCTCCGCCAACACCTCCGCCTTCTCCTCCTCCCTTACCTCCCCCTCTGCCACCACCATCGCCATCTCCTCCTCCTTCCCCGCCGCCGCCGGCACCATTTCCTCCCCCTTCGCCTCCTTCACCTCCTTCTCCACCGCCATCTCCTCCTTCCCCACCTCCCTTGCCGCCACCTTCTCCGCCGCCTCTGTTCTTGACGAATTTGATCGAAGATACGAGCGTGAAGATTTACGCGAGCGACGCACTTCCTGGCGATAATTTTGGGAGCGATGTTTCACTGTACGGTGATACGGCGTTAATTGGAGCTTGGAAAGATGAAGATCAAGGTGTTGGAAGCGGTACAGCGTATGTGTTCACTCGATTGGGTGGAGCGTGGACCGAAGAAACGAAAATATACCCATCCGATCCAGCTGCATCAACGTATTTCGGAGTGAGCGTTTCTTTATACGCGGACACGGCTTTGATTGGAAGATATTACGATAATACGAAGGGCACTGAAGCTGGTTCAGTCTACGTCTTTACAAAAGTCAGTTCGACATCTTGGACCCAAGAAATGAAATTGTACGCATCAGACGCTGCAGAATTTGATCGTTTCGGTCAGTCTGTCGCAATCTACGAAGACACGGCTTTGGTTGGAGCGGTTTCGGACGACGATGAAGCCTCCAACGCGGGATCCGTTTACGTCTTTTCTCGAACGACGACGACAACATGGACGCAACAGACGAAAATCTACGCGTCTGACCCTTCCGCGGATACTTGGGGTAACTTTGGCGCGAGTGTTTCTTTATACGGGGATACCGCACTTGTTGGGTCTTTCCATGACAACGAAAAAGGAACGAGTGCTGGAGCGGTGTACGTGTTCAAGAGATTGCTCGCTTCCGATGGAGTCACAGTTTCTTGGACCGAACAGACAAAGATCACGCCGTCTGCTCCGATACCTGATGAATCGTTTGGTCTTAGTGTTTCCTTATTCGGCGATACCGCCTTGCTCTCGAGTTCATACACAGTGTACGTGTTCACCCGGTCTACTTTGTCAAGTGCTACGCTTTGGACGGAAGAAGCAACGTTATACGCATCTAGTAGTGGTGAATCTTCTTTCACTTCAGTCTCCTTGTACGGAGATACGGCTCTAATTGCGGCAGCTCTTAACGACGAGATAGGAACCGATGCGGGTCGCGTCTCCGTATTCAAAGCTCCATTGCACCCGTCGCCACCTCCGGCGCCGTTTCCACCGCCCCAGTTTTCTCATCAACACAAGGTGTTTGCGGAAGATGCCGCCTCGCTATACTCGGAATTTGGAGTATCTGTTGACGCCGATGGCGACACCTTTGTAGTCGGCGCGCACCGAGAGAACAGCGGGAGTGATGTTGGGTCGAATGGCAGTGTTTACGTATACGTTCGAAGCTATTTTTCCTGGAGTTTACAACAAAAAATTGTGGCTGACGATGGCGCAAAGGATGATCACTTCGGCGTATCTGTCGCTCTTCTCGGCGACACGCTCGTGGTTGGTGCGAACCAAGACGACGACAATGGCGCTCAAAGTGGAAGTGTTTACATATTTGTGAGATCGGGAACGACGTGGACTAAAACACAAAAGATCATTGCCGATGATGGGTCTGTGAGCGACTATTTTGGATCCTCTGTTGCTCTCGCTGGCAATACTCTTGTTGTTGGGGCTCACAGAGACGACGATAGGGGCATTTACAGTGGGAGCGTGTATGTGTATACTTTTCAAGCGTCATCACTTTGGACTTTTCAGCAAAAACTTGTTCCTGATGGCGAGCTATCAGATGGTGATCATTTTGGTGAATCGATCGATCTTGCTGGTGATGTACTCGTTATAGGCGCACACGGAGATGATGATAAAGGCTTAGGTAGTGGAAGCGTTTATGTGTTTGTCCGTTCCGGAGAGACGTGGATGAAGAAGCAAAAACTCGTTGCGGAGATTGATGGCGCAGACGGTGACTCTTTCGGCTATTCCTTAGCTCTTTCTGGCGAAACGATAGTAGTGGGTGCTCACATGGACGATGATAAAGGCTCCGAGAGTGGAAGCGTGTATATCTTTGTGCGTTCAGATGGGAACACGTGGATACAACAACAGAAAATCGTTGTAGACGATGGCGCTCCGGGCGATCAGTTCGGCATTACCTTGGCCCTCGCCGAGGATAGGCTCGCTGTTGGTGTGCCTTACGGCGACGATGAAGACGGTAGTGGTCGACTGGACGTTGGATGCGTCCACGTCTATGAGCGCTCGGGATCTACATGGACGCAATCGCGTAAAATAGTAGCCGACACTGTTTCAGCGAATGCCTTTTTTGGATCAGCACTTTCACTCTCTGGTGAGACACTAATTGTTGGTGCTCGTGGCGAGAAAAATATCAACGCAGAGAACGCTAGTAGCGGGAGCGTGTATGTCATCGAAGGACAAACTCTCTCCCCTCCTCATCCTCCTTCTCCGCCTCCTTCTCCGCCAAGTCCACCTCCAACACTTTCCGGTTACTTTCAGAGCAAGAGCCTTTATTCTCATTTCGATATTGAAAACCACGTGAGCGGGACTTTCTTGTACGATCGCGCTCTGAATATGGAATGGAAAGCTTCGTCCTCGAAGAAGCCAAGCATTGCTACGGTAGACGGTAAAGTATGTCTGAACATGGATTCAACCGACTACATCGAAATCACTCCCCCATCAAACCTTCCCGCACTGGGCCAGTATTATACTCAATTTTACATATGGCGACCGCGGTCGACAGATTCAGGCTGGAGAACATTGTACCGAGGGAACAACGATCATTGGACTATTATTGGAATGGACGCCAAGAACCTTGGCGTGTATTCTAATAGAAACGGCAGTTTTCGCGATTCTGGATACGATATTATTTTGAAATGGCAAGTTTTAATTGCGGTGAGCGAAGGAACTTCACCAACCTCGTCTGCAGGCACGACTTCGTTCTATGTAAACGATGAATCTGGCACTGCTCGTATGGTCGGGACATCAGATCGAGTTGCAAGTGGAACAACGTTATACCGATTTGGTTATTCGGGCCAAGCTCCAGGATACTTCATCGAGGCAGGCATAATGAATCAAAAGCTATCTCGAGTGGAAGTGGAGGAACTCATGTCAATTTTAGTCAATAAAATGGACAACACTGCAGCACCTCCTCCTCCTTTGCCTCCTCCTCCTCCTTCTCTTCCTTCGCCTCCGCCGGCATTGCGCGGATCTCAGAATGCTCCGTATTCGAGTATTTCTCAAGTCGACATGGACGACGTTTCCGATGGTCTGTACTGGTTCGTCGACAGTGAACGGCAAATCCAGCAACTCTACGTTCATAACTTTGGAAGTTTTGCATCCCCGGATCGCTACGTCTTGATCGCTTCAAACAACGCGAAAGAGTCTATCATTCCAAGTGGCGCCGATAAAAACAGTGTAGACTACCGAATCGATAGAAATGGCGTCTTTGGCGCACTCGGTACCCCGGATCCTGAGAAAGATTACATCGCCGGTGATTTTGTATCTGGCATCAATATCGAACGCGTTAAGGTATTTGGTTGGGGATGGAACTCTGTAGACGATTCGACTTCATTTTCCGGTGGGACCCAAGGTACTACTCTGGAAGTAACGTGGAGTGCGTCTTCTTTGACGACGGTTGTTCCTCGGTCTCAAGTTGAAATTGTCGGCGATTTGGACGCAAACGCTTTGTACTTTCACGGCGACGGCGTTGCTTTGGATGCAAACTTAGATTCGGGGAATGAGCAGTCCACGATTGGAGGTGTTGGCACCATTGAAGCTAGCGGTGATCCTTCCGCTGGATGTTACATGGGACACGGCAGCAACGAAGTCTCCATCCCGTCCGAGGGTTGGTATAGCTCTTCTGGTGCGTGGCAGAATTCTCAAGGGTACACGACGTGGGTTCGCTTCGCGGCGTTTCCTTCGCCTCCTCCTTCGCCGCTGCCGCCGCCTCTTCCGCCACTTTTGTTCTTAACGAAGATGGTGGAAGACACGAATGTCAAGCTGTACGCGAGTGACGCGGCTGCCAGCGATTACTTTGGTGGTTCACTTTCCTTGTATGACGACACCGCTTTAGTCGGCGCGCACGGAGGCGATGATAAAGGAACTGATACTGGGAAGGTTTATGTGTTTACTCGGTCTTACTCTGCGGACGGAATGTCGGTGACCTGGACGGAACAGGCAAAACTTTACGCGAGCAATCCAGGCTCGAGCGATTACTTTGGCATCTCTGTGTCCCTGTACGGGGATACTGCTTTGATAGGAGCTCACCGTGATGACGATAAAGGGAGCGATGCTGGTAAAGTATACGTATTCACGCGAGCCCCGTCAAGCGATGGAAGTTCATTCATATGGACCGAAGCAACGGCGCTGTTTGCGTCGGATGCTACGAGTAATGATAATTTTGGCGTATCCGTATCGTTATACGATGATACCGCTTTGATTGGAGCTTACTTCGATGACGACAGGGGGAATAATGCTGGCTCTGTGTATGTCTTCACTCGTACACCTTTTACATCCTCGAGCGAATCAATCTTGTGGAACGAACAGACAAAGCTTTACGCAAACGAATCATCCGATTCGAGTTGGTTCGGTCGCTCGGTCTCTCTGTTTGGGGATACGGCTTTGATTGGATCTCCTACGTATGCAGATGCAAGCACCACAAGGAAGGCGCTGACCAGTTTCAGCGCTACCGAATATAACCTCAATTTATGTGAAGGTGATTGCGATAGGGATAGCGATTGTAATTTTGGGCTCAAGTGCTTCCAAAGAGATGGATACGCGCCCGTTCCGGGATGCTCTGGAACTGGCGTGTTCGATTGGGATTATTGTTATAAACCTGAAGTAGGTACCGTGCACGTCTTCAGCAGGTCTTCTTCCTCTCCCTCGGAAGATGGGTCAATTATTACGACATGGGTGGAAGAAACGAAACTTATTGCATCGGATGCGTCGATGCAGAATGAATTTGGTGCCTCAGTTGCGTTGTATGGTGACACAGCTCTAGTAGGATCACCCAATAGTGATGAATTCGTCGTCGGCGAAGCGGGAGGAGCACATAACTATGGATCCTTCTATATTTTTACTCGATCATCCTCTTTCGATGGACATTCATCCTTGGAGTTGCGTTGGTCCGAGCAAGCAAAAATTTACGCTTCGGATCAGGAAGGGAACGACATGTTTGGATCTGCGCTGACGCTATACGGTGAAACGGCTTTACTTGGAGCGAGAGGTAACGACGACAATCGCGGCAAAGTGTACGTATTCGAAGCGCCTCCACCTCCACCTCCACCTCCTCCAACGCCTTTGCCTCCACCGCCTTTATTCCTGACGAATATGCTAGAGGATACAACCGTAAGGTTGTATGCGAATGATGGAAAAAATTCTGATTGGTTTGGTCGTTCTGTATCTTTGCATGGAGATACAGCATTCATCGGTGCAGACGGGAACGACGAGAGAGAAACTCTTGCGGGCGTAGTGTACGTGTTTACGAAAATAGAAAATACGTGGAGTGAACAAGTAAAACTGTACGCGAATGATTCTGCTTTCGGAGATCATTTCGGGTTTTCTGTCTCGTTAGAGGGCGATACTGCATTGATTGGAGCGCCAGGGAGGGATGACGCCGCATCTGATGCAGGTGCTGTGTATGTGTTTAGTAAGTCCTCGATGGTTTGGACGCAGCAAGCGAAACTTCACGCTTCTGATACTGAAGCGAGTAACGATTTTGGATCTTCTGTATCTCTTTACGATGACACAATTTTGGTCGGTGCGAGTCGTAAAGATAACAATGGAGTAGCGGATGCTGGGGCGGTGTATGTATTCGCTCGATCTTTATCTTCTTCCGATGGACTCTCAATGATTTGGACTGAAAAAACAAAATTGTATGCATCAGATGCGTCGGTTTCAGATAAGTTTGGCGCATCGGTATCCTTGTTTGGCGATACAGCTCTGATTGGGGCGCATTTGGATGATGCATCGGCAACAAATGCCGGTTCGGTGTATGTGTTTACGCGTTTGACATCTTCGGATGGATCTACGACGACGTGGACGCAACAAACTAAATTGCACGCCTCGGATGCAACTAGCAGTGATTTTTTCGGTGCGTCAGTATCATTGTTTGGGGACACAGCACTGATTGGATCCTATGAAGATGACGACAAAGCTGAGAACGCCGGCAAAGTTTACGTGTTTACGCGTTCTGTAACGAGTGAGAGTGGCGGCATTACAACAACCACGTGGACAGAACAAGCGCAGCTTTATGCGTCTGATTTAGCGTCTTCGGATAAGTTTGGTATTTCTGTGTCACTGTACGACGATACCGCTCTGATTGGGGCTCATTTGGACGATGACAAAGGAATCAACGTTGGCAAAGTGTATGTGTTCAAAAAACCTCCCCAATCTCCACCGCCAATGCCGCCGCCGCGTCCCCCACCATTATTCTTGAGAAGAATGCTCGAAGATACGGGTGTGAAAATTTACGCGAGCGACCCAGGCTCGAGCGATTACTTTGGCATCTCTGTGTCCCTGTACGGCGATACTGCTTTGATTGGAGCGCACGGTGATGACGACAAAGGGAGCAATGCTGGTAAAGTATACGTTTTCACGCGTTCTCGAGTGCACGAGTGGCCTCCAACTTCATTTACTTCCCCGACTTTTTCATCCTCGACCATGAGCGGTGTCACGAGCACTGAAAATGGGAAATTTCAAACTTGGAGTGTCTTAGGCGCTGGTTACGGCAACGGCCAGTACACTGCATCTTTCGACGGAGGCATACTCAGTAATGCTGATTATCATGGGCCCGTTCGAATGTTTGATAAAGTCAACGATGGGACCGGCTTTCACACTTCATGGGGCGTCACTACCGGTAGCGTCACTTTGACATTGCCTGAAAGTATTCTCGTCAGCTCGTACGAATTGAGACACAGACCAAACTACAACACGAATGAAAATTATGCACCCAGAGATTGGACGCTCGAAGGTTCCAACGATGGAACTTTGTGGACAGTTCTAGACACGCGAGTGAATGAAGCGTACAACCCAGACGTGCAGGGTGACGAAGTATCTAAACGGTCATACTCGGTTACGGACAACGCGATCAAATACAATCGGTATAAACTTAGCATAACCGCGAATGATGGCGGTAGTTACTTGGTTATAGGTGAGTTCAAATTATTTGAATCGCCTTCATCAGCTCGGAACGTTGGCTCGACGCTTTGGACGGAAGAGACGAAATTATACGCATCCGGTTCGTCCCCTAGTGATTATTTTGGTTACTCGGTATCGTTACACGGCGATACGGCTTTAATTGGAAGCATAGGAGCTGAATTCCTCGGAATCGCGAATCCAGGGTCGGTGTACGTATTTGCGCGAGAATTTAAGTCTTCATCCACGATCAAATCGACGTGGACCGAGCAAACGAAACTTTTCGCGTTCGATCCAGCTGCTTCTGACGAATTTGGTGCTCATTTATCCTTGTTTGGTGACATTGCTTTAATCGGAGCTCGTTTCAAAGACGATAAAGGTGATAATACTGGAACCGTCTACGTGTTTGAGCGATCCTTCTCTTCTTCCTTTGAGGCAGTATGGACGGAACAGACGAAATTGTACGCGAGTGATCCGAAAAATAGTGATTATTTCGGGAAATCCGTTGCCTTGTACGACGACACCGCTTTGATAGGAGCTTACGGAGACGACGACGCGAGTCCGGACGGTGGATCGGTGTATGTATTCAAGGTAACTCAGTCTCCCGCGGCGGACGGCTCGATATCTAAGAGTTGGACTGAAGTATCGAAAATTCTAGCATCAGATCCAAATAACTCCGATCTTTTCGGGTTCTCCGCATCTTTGTACGGAAATACGGCTTTGATAGGAGCTGCGCACGCTGAAGATAAAGGAACTGATACTGGGAAGGTTTATGTGTTTACTCGGTCTTACTCTGCGGACGGAACGTCGGTGACCTGGACGGAACAGGCAAAACTTTACGCGAGCAATCCAGGCTCGAGCGATTACTTTGGCATCTCTGTGTCCCTGTACGGGGATACTGCTTTGATAGGAGCTCACCGTGATGACGATAAAGGGAGCGATAGCGGTAGAGTGTACATGTTTTCGGCACCTTTCACGCCAATACCAGATGGGAGTTGGCACGCCTTCGTCGATGAATGTTTGACAGAAGCACCCGAGACTGGGCACTGCACAGAATGGGCGTCTGTAAATAACTACGGGACGATGCCAGAGTGGAATACGAGTTTGGTAACAGATATGAACGGATTATCAGGTAGTACAAAACAAGGTTTCAGCTGGAAATCTACATTCAACGGCGATATTTCAAACTGGGACACGTCTCAAGTGACAAACATGCACGCGATGTTTTGGCAAACTACTTCCTTCAACAAATTCATAGGAAGTTGGGACACGTCTAAAGTGACGAATATGAATTCTATGTTCAGTAGTGCCACTGCATTCAATCACGATATCGGGAGTTGGGACACATCCCAAGTGTTGGATATGACGTACATGTTTGCTTCCGCTTCTGCGTTCAACTACAACATTGGGAGTTGGAACACGGAGAAAGTGACTAATATGAGAGATATGTTTTCTGGCGCTTCTGCATTCAACCACGACATTGGGAGTTGGAACACGGAGAAAGTGACTGATATGAGAGATATGTTTTCTGGCGCTTCTGCATTCAACCACGACATTGGGAGTTGGAACACATCGCAAGTGACTTCTTTGTCTTCTATGTTTTCTGGCGCTTCTGCATTCAACTACAACATTGGAAGTTGGAATACAGGAAAAGTGACTGATATGTCATCTATGTTTTATCACGCTCCTTCGTTCAACCACGACATTGGGAGTTGGAACACATCGCAAGTGACTTCTATGTCATCTATGTTTCATTCTGCTTCTTCCTTTAATCAAGACATTGGAACGAAATCTGATGGGAGTTGGGATACATCTTCTGTGACTGATATGTCATACATGTTTCATTCTGCTTCTTCCTTTAATCAAGACATTGGGAGTTGGGATACAGCGCAAGTGACTGCTATGAATGGAATGTTTCATTACGCTTCTGCTTTCGACCAAGACATTTCTTCGTGGACTGGAACGGCGGCGACGACGGCGCAAACGGACATGTTTTTGGATGCCACCGCGTTCCAAGCCAAATTCCTGTGCACCGATGTCGTCACCGGTCCTGCAAATTCATGCGTTTTGAAGCAAAGCTACTGGCCCGCGTCCTATTGTCCACTGGGTTCATGGGCTTACAATAACGACTACACGATGCACGAAACGAATCCTGGTTCCGTGAGCACTCCGGAGGCGTGCATCGAGCTGGTTCGCACGGAGTGTCCGACTGCCAAAATCGCCAACATGGGTTCAGAAGGCGATTGTTGGTGTCAGTATCACGACGGTTCAGTCACGGAAATCGTAGCAACCGGTACAAGTGGTTATATGTCGTGTCTTTTGACTTCTTCTCCTGATCCAATTCCAAGTGCGAGTTGGCATACGTTTGTGGGTGCATGTTTGGCGGAAGTAGGCGCCGAAGTTACCGGCAAGTGCACGGAATGGGCGTCTCTAAATAATTACGGGACGATGTCGAATTGGGATACGAGTTTGGTAACAGATATGAACAATGCATTTAAATCGAAAACCGTATTCGACGGCGACATATCAAAGTGGAACACGTCGTCAGTAACAGATATGCAATATATGTTTCGATTGAGTGAAAGCTTCAACCAACCTATTGGGGATTGGGACACATCGAAAGTAACTAATATGCGTGAAATGTTCTCGCGTGCTTACGCTTTTAATCAAGACATTGGGCGTTGGGACACATCTCAAGTGACCGATATGATGTGGACATTCTATTTCGCTAATTCATTCAATCAAGACATCGGGAATTGGACGACGACATCAGCAAAAAATATGGGATACATGTTTGCCCAGGCTCACGTTTTCAATCAAGACATTGGGCGTTGGGACACGTCTGGAGTTACGGATATGTCGAATATGTTTAATTCCGCTTCCGCGTTCAGTCACGTCATCTCGTCCTGGACTGGAACGGCGGCGACGGCGGCACAAACAGGGATGTTTTCGGGAGCCACCGCGTTCCAAGATAAATTTACGTGCACCGACGCCTCTTCCGGTCCGGCGACGTCGTGCTTTATCCCTCTGAATACTCTTGCGGCAGACCCATCGACACCACTCGGAATGTGCGAAGGTGACTGCGACTACGATTCTGATTGTCCAAACCTTTTGTGCTTCCAGAGAAACGCATACGAGGGAATTCCAGGATGCACTGGATCTGGCACGTCTGGATATGATTATTGCTACGATCCCCTTTTTCCGTTGAGCACAAAATGCGATGTTTTGTACGAGGCTGACTCGCCGTCCATCCCAACGTTGAAAGCGGCGACGGTCAATTTACCTTCCAACCACGCGATGTTTGGTCTCGATTTCGCGTATCACGTGTATGCGGAAATTACCACTGGAAGCAGTTTCAATAGTTACGAAGATGTGTACATGCTTGGCGGTACTTATGCGTGTGGATCTTGGTTCGGTGGACTGTATTATGGAAAGCCATTCATTGGGACGCAGTGTAACTGGGGATCAAGCACAGCAATTGGTCATAGTATGAGTGCAACTACTGCCTCTACCGCTCTGAATTTTGGTCAAACATACACCATCGAGTGGATGTATAAACCCACGACGCCTCGACGCGCGCAGATTAAAGTTGACGGCGTCGTCGTCGTCGACTCGTCGGATGCGTATTTCAATGTCGATTCGTCCTCAGTAACTGAATATTTAACCATAGGTGCTGGATATCATACTCAAAATGGCGAAGTATTTGGTGGTGTAATTCATACCGTGAATGTAAAACTTTGCGGGACAGGGGTGTTGACACATCATGGCGCAGACCCTTCTGCCGTACCTCTCGCGTTGTGCGAAGGCGATTGCGATTCGGATAGCGATTGCATGGGAAATCTCGTCTGTTTTCAAAGAGACGGCGACGTCTCTGTTCCTGGATGTACCGGAACCGCCGTGACTAGTCATGATTATTGCATTTTGCCGGCGTACGATTCTTAGTTGACAGTCGCGACCTTCTTCGGTGCCATTTCGGCCTGTTTGGGTGAATCAGCCCAAGTCGCCGTCTGGTGAATGCACGACTCATGGATTGTCGACGACAAGTTTTGTTGCGATGCAGAAATTAGGACGTCAGTCGCGAGGCGAATATGTCGCACGCATTTTTCGCCCGCACTTCATTCGATTATGATATATCTAAATGAAATAATTCAACTACTTACGGAATTCTTAAAAAGAGCTACGTTGTAATGATCGATCATCTATCTCTCCCTTGCCTCTCTTTTTTTTTTCTCTCTCTCTCTCTCTCTTTCTCTCTCTCTCTGTCCGTCTCTTCCTCACATCAAAAGTCATGAATTAAAAATGCGGAGAGCTTTTCGCCGGCCGTCTCGTCTTCGTGCGCAGGACGAGTTCTTTATTCCATGCCTGCGCAATTTTTGTACCCTTTTCGTGATGAAAGTTCGGATAGCAGTAATATAGCAAAATATTATTCGATCTCCACGCCGTCATTCTTCGCAAGAGCGCCACTGGATTCGATCGCGTACTCCCTCCGCCGCCCAGCCCGTCCTTGAACCCAGACGAATACAATCCCACGCCCAAGCCGTTTTTCCAAAGCCGTATTGAAAACTCGAAATCAAATCCAATTCCCATTTCGCCCGGACAGGAGAACATGGGATGAAATAATCCAACTCGTATAAAATCATCGGTGCGAACGATTAAAGGTGCGCTGTTAACTTTGTACGCCCACATGAAAGCCTCGTCTGTGTTCGGATCTAGAAATTTGATAGGTAAAGCGCCAGCAGCGTTGCCATATTTTTCTCCAGCGTTTTGCCAAGTTGGACCTCCACGGTATCCTTTGGAGCGAGCGCCCCATTGTCTTTTGACCTCCATATTTTTTGACGTATCCAATCTGCCCGCGTGCCCGCCGAGCATGGACATTTTTGGTTGAACCTTGAACAACTTTAAAGCCCGAGCTAACCAATTTGGATCGTTGGGTCGATCGTCGTCCTGAATGAAAGCAACGAAAGGACCGTTTGCCGCACGACCCAGTCTGTTATAACCCCTAATTTCGTGCACATCTGGACTGTGTACGAGCAAAGCGAACGGCACTGAGTATTTATTTCTTCTGGCGGGTATTCTTTCGTCCGCGCTCTTATTTGCGGCCAAGATCACCATAGAGTCGTGAAATCTTTGAAGGCTTTTCATCCAGGCTTCGTGTCCGCTTCGAGAGTCGTTGTTCACTAGTAGTTCAGCGAGAACCGGAGATTTCTTGGAAAGCAACGCAGGAAGAGCCGATATAGATTTTGGACGGTCGTAAAACTGCATCACGATTGATGCCGAGACTTTTTCTGCACCCTGAGAGGCGTCCCCTCTGGCACCACCGGCGCGCCATCCGTCATCGCAAAACGCGGGTTCCACGTCTAAAGATTCTGGACCACATATTGTCCGCCCACCATCCTCACCGTCGCGAGATATCTTTCCATTCAGAGCACCGTCTGATTTTTTCGCGGTAAAAAGACCATCGCGATGATACTCGCCACTCGTGATCGTATCAATTACCTCGTGTGGAGATTCCGCGTGCATCGCCACGTACTTGCCGCGTACATTCTTTATTGCTTCTATGAGTAAATCATCTGGATTTGGATTATTGTCACCGCATGGTGCAGCTTTCTTCTCCGCGAGAAGCTGGTACCCTCCTCTCAAAAGAGCCTCTCGCTTTACCAATACAATCGAATTTGACGATGACAATGGACGAGAGTCACTAAAACCATCCTTGCGTTCTATTTTCCCGTCGCTGCTAAATTTTCCATCAACGACGAATATCGCCACTAATTTCGCATCTCTCGCTAACATCGCTTCTGCTTTTCTAATCCAATCAACAGATACATCTATCTCAGCATTTATTCCTCTCAAAGAGCTAGAACTAGAACTAAAACTAGAAGACAAGGACGACGAAGAAGAAGAAGAAGAAGAAGGATACATCAAAAGCACCGTCTCCGCGCTCGTCAATCTCAACAGTCGCGAAACCACCCTCGCGTCCGTATCCCTCGAAGTCGCGTAAACTGCGTATCCTTTACCATCTTTCGCTGAATTCGCCGCTTTCTTTACAAACTCTCTCGATCGCGTCGTCGTTGTAGCGGCTCTCTTCGTTCGCCTACTCTCTCTCTGCCTTTCTCGATTGCCGTTTTTCTCGTCAACTTCTTCACCGTCGTCTTCTTTCTCATCCTCACCGTCTTCGTAGAAAATAATCTCTGCCTTCCATTGCTTCGGCAAGTTCGCGTGCACTTTCTTTACCAAAACGTCCGCCCAACCCGTCGTCGTTTGCTCTCTGCCGATTCTCGTCGCAACCGCGATGGCCATCCGAACTCGTTCTATTCGATCTCTCTTACACTTGGGCGGCGCGAACCTCGGCAAGTTCTTCGGCGCTCCGCCGCCTCCTCGTTTCAGCTTCGCGCTCACTTTCGGCGGTTCGCCTTCAACCCACAGTTGACGTGTTCGGTCGCACTTCGATCGCTCTCCGTCCTCTTCCTTCTCCTCCTCCTCCTCCTCCTCGTTGGTTTCGTCCGAGACCTTCTTCGTCTTCCACGAGGAAGAAGAAGAAGAAGAAGAAGAAGAGGAAAAAGACGTCTTCCATCTCCCAAGCGCGTCGTCGTCGTCGCCTTCAGAACCCAACGACGACGACGACGACGACGACGACGACGACAACGACGACGACCCAAAAGCGGCGAGAAGAAGAAGAAGAAGAGATGCGCCGAGGCACGACAGAACCAACGCCGCGGTTCTCCTTCTCCCGGCTTTTGCGTGCGAGGGAGAGGAGAAAATCATCGTCGTCGTCGCGGCAGCGGCAGCACCGGCCTTCTCCACTTCCCTCTCGTAGTAGTAGTAGTTGTTGTTGTTTGCAAAGATGAAAGTAGCGATAGATATTACGCGCGCGCGCGACGGGAAAAATGATGAGGAAAGAAAAAAAATCTCAAAAAAAAAATAAATAAATAAAATACACACAAGAGAGAGAAGACGAGGAAACGAACGAAGAAGAAGAAGAAGAACGGAAGAAGAACGGAAGAACGAAGGATACAAGGACAGGGGTAAAGAAATAGAACGTTCTCTCGCGAGATCGACGATTTTTTTTTTTGGCGCATCTTTTGGTCTCGCTTTACAGTACGCTACACGAGGTGTTCCGCGCGCTGCTGCGGCGGCGACGGCGGAAGAAGAGGCTATATATTAAATATTTTTACACTTCTTGTTCTTCTTTTTTCTTCTTTCGCGAGATGATTTTGGAGAACGGCCCGTCTTTAACGTCGCAAAAGAGCGGGTATTGACAGTCGCACGAGCGAAGGTTTCGTTGTCTGCCAGCCTCTTTTTCTGTTTGATTGTTATAATCGCCGTCGTTGGCACAGCTGAGCGTTTGTCGAATGGTGAAACTATATCTGGTTTCCGTTCGCATTCGTCGCGTTCCGTCAATCATCGGATCTGACTTTCGCTTTGGAATATAATGCTGGCGATTGAACCGAGCAAAGTCGGTGAGAATGAGGAGAGATCGCCGAGGCAGCTCGAGCGCGCGGTGGGGGAATATCATCGTCTCGTTCCTATTTTGCCGCGCACCCGCGGTAGTAGTAGTAGTAGCGGCGGCGCTCTCCGTAGTCGAAGAGGTCGAATAGCCTTCCTCTTCCGCTTCTTCGTTTGGGTTCGGGTGGCGAAACTCCATCACACAACGATCACCCAAGGAGAGGGATAGGATAGTTCCCGTGAATGCGGAGTGCGTGTCCACGTGAGGGGCGATGCCACATCCGGGCGGATATTCGTTTACGGTGATTTGATCAAACGCGATGACTTTTTGAATCGCCTCGGATATTTGTCTTCTCTCCTCCTCGGTCCACGCGTCGTCGTTCGCGTTCTGACGCGTGAACAAAAAATCATTTTTTGCACTCTTCCTCTCTCTGTTCTTCTTCTTCTCGGACGCGTTCTCTTCGTCGTCGTCGGCAACGACCAAAGAGACGAGCGCCCGTAGCCTCTCTCTCACGTCCACGTCGAGCAGTTTCGGAATTTTCTCCTCGGCGTCGTTCGCCGCGTCGCGCGTGTCGTAATCAAACTTCTTCCCGTAATGTCGCACGCGGCGTTTCGACAGCGATTTCCATCCTCGACTCTTCTCCTCCGCTTCGTTTCGCCGCTCTAAATCGCCGCCTCTCTCTTCCTCGTTATCCTCTTTGCGATTCGCCTCGATGAACTCTAATTCCTCTTCTCTCGTGACAAAGTTTTCAATCAAAAAAACCCCGGGGATTTCGTATTTTTCTCTCAGCTCTCGACTGCTGAAAGACGCGAGCGTTTGTTTGTGCTGCTGGTGCTGCTGCTGGTGGTGGTCTCGTTGGTTCTCTTTGTCCCGTTGGTGTTGTCGATGACGCCGGGACGTTGATGCCGGTATCATTTGCAGAACCGAAAGAGAGAGAAAGAGAGAGATTTGCGCGCGCGTGAATTTCTAGTTGTTGTTCGTTTTCGTTTTCGTTTTCGCGTCGCGAATAAGAAGCGCCGGCGGCATCGCGAACGAAAAGTTTTGGTGGGAGCTCACCGGGCACCGACCCGACGACGACATCTTTCGTCGCTCTCGCGTTTGTGTTGTGTGATATGTGTGTTACTCTCTCTCGCGTTTATTTTTTTTTATGAAAACAACAAAAAACTTTTGTACAACAACAACAACGCAGTATTTACATATTAGAAAGGATACACTTTCTCTCTCTCTCTCTCTTTTGCTCTTGCTTTTTTACACGCTCATGGCATCGCCGCTCGCGGCGGTCGTTTTATCGTCCTCTCCTCTCTCGTCCTCTATTTCTTCGTCGTCTTCCATGGGAGAATCTTTTACGCCTTCAAAGTCGCCGCTTCGATCGTCGTCATCGCCGCCGCCAAACTCCGAATACATCTCCTCCTCTTCCAACATCCACGTTTTAATCCTCTCTACGATTCCGTAAGACATGTTGTTCGTGCCGCCGTATTCTGGCGGTACTTGTTCTATCCTGAAATTAAACGGTGGCTGAATCAAAACCGACGGATCTTGCATCAAAATGTGAAATCTGGAGCGGATTTTCGGCGACGCAAATGCGAAATACTTCATCGCCGGCAACAGAAATTTCGTAAATAACAGCGGTCGAATGATCCCAGCCCTCTCCGCTCGAATTGGCAGGAAGTTCGCGATCGTGTATAAATTCACTCTGGAGTAGTTCACGTTGAAATGCTCGAAACTTAATCCGTGCATGTCGCACAGAAATATGAACCCTTTCTTTTGCGTCGTGGGGTAGTTTTTCAACGTGCGTAAAATCACGTAGTTGAGCATTTTCACCACCAACAACGAAGTCGCTCTCGGATTAATTCCCGCGCCATGAACAATTTTGCTCAACATAGTGACAATCAGCGCTCTCCCTTCCCCGTCCACGTTTTCAAAGACTTGAAAAGCCCCAGTTTCAAACGCTCGCTTCAACTCCTCGTCCGCGTTCAACTGTTGGATGTTCCGCAACGAACCAAACACGTCTTGATAGAAATCAAAATACTGCTGCGCGCGAAACAGCGTCTTGGCGACGTCGCAGTTCGTGCATCTCAGCAAACTCTTCACGACTAACTCGACCAACTCTGGATTTGCCGATCGTAACTCCTTCTCGATCGTGTTGAGCACGAACGCGAACCGTCTCTGACCGACACTACTTTCAAACTCTATGATTTCATCCGGATGTTCCGGGAACTCTAACTCGTGAAAAGACCAATCCGGCGCAAACTGGCCATTTTTCACCGGCGCAAACTGCTTCATCGGGTTCCACTTTTTCGCTCGAGCGTTCAAGCACTGCGAAAAGGTCGTTCGCTTACCGAGATTGTTGTACGCGAGCTTCGGGAAAACCTCTCGTCGTCGATGTTTCTTCTGGTTTTGTTCATCTCGTTTCGCACTGGGATTCGCGTTCGTCGCGTCGTCGCGTCGTTGATTTCCCCGCCATACCCGTCTCTTCTGTTCTTCTTCGTCTTCTTCCTCCTCCATCTCTTCTTCTTCTTCATCGTCGTCGTCGTCGTCGTCGTCGTCGTCGTCGTCATCGAAAAAGTCGTCCCATGAGTCGTCGTCGTCGTCGTCGTCTTCCAAAAAATCCTCCTCTTCCTTCCCTCCTGCAGCCTCTAGAAAAGGCTGATTTTTCGTCGACATCGTCGTCGTCGTCGCTGCCGCGAACCTACCCGCGGTGGTCGTGTTCTGATAGTGATGACGATGAGAACGATGACCCACGAGGTGGTCGTCGCTCCCTCCTCCCGAGTGGCCCGAGTGCACCGACGAAGACATATTTTATGTGTGTATGTCTTCTTCTTCTTCTCTCTCTTTTGATCTCTTCTTCTTCGCGATTGAATGATGCAAAGAGGAGAGATTTCTTCTTCTTCTTCTTCTTCTTATTACTTTTTTCGCTCTCTCTCTCTCTCCCTCCCTTCTAAACGAGAGAGCTAACCCCTTTCCGATGGTTCGATCGAAGATGCGCGTTCTTCTTCTTGTTCTTGTTCTTGTTCTTCTCGCCGCGACGCGAAAATGGAGAAATTTTGTCCTCTCTTTTCTCTCTCTCTCTGTTTAGGGTTTACGATTGCTACGATTGCTACGATTGCTACTTTGGTATTATTACTACCACTACTGTTGCTACTACTACTACTACTATTTCTACCTACTGTTTAAGTTACCACTCGCTCTCTCTGTAATCTTTAAGAAACACTCCGGATTTGGGAGGCCAGACGGTTTTGCGAAACGAAGGGAGAGGGTCGTCGTCGCCGTCTTTTTCTTTTTCTTCGACGTCGGCCACGCTTTCGAAAATGGGACCGACGACTCTCGCCGCCGCGTCTTCTTCGTCGATGGGCGTTTGGAAGTTGTGTTCTTTTGCGATTCTCGAGGCGACAGGGAGAGGGTTTTCGTCGTTTATCCATCCGGTGTCCACGCACGTCATGTATATGAAATCTTTTTTGTAATCCTTGGCGCACGTGGCGGTCATCATGTTCAAAGCAGCTTTGGCCATGTTCGTGTGCGGGTGATTGGCGGTCTTGTAGCGATAGAATTTGCCTTCCATGGCAGAAACGTTTACAATAAACGCGCATCTTCTTTCTTCTCCTCGCGTCGTCGTTGTCGTCGGTACGGGAAGTTCCATCGCCGTGCGTTTCATGAGCGCGCGTAATTTGCCATTCAAAACGAACGGCGCGGCGGCGTTTACGGCGAGAACTTCGAGCAGTTCCGGAGTTTCAATCTCTCCGAGTTTCATCGTCCACGAATTCTGCGTTCGCAAATCGACTTGTTGTCCGTTGACGTCGAAGACGTTTTCCGGGAACACGGCGTTTGTTTTCATTCTCGTCGTCGTAGTCATCGCCGACGTCTCGTCGGTGGCGGAAAACTCTTTATCTTTTTCGAGAACTTCGAGTTGCGACTGTAAAACAGACATAGGTACCGTCCATTCGTCGTCATCGTCGTCGTTATTATCAGTGGTAGTCGTTAGGAGCGTGTTGCCATTTTCTTCTCCTCCTCCTTCTTCTCCGTCGCCGTTTCCAATCATTTTTCGCTGTTCGCGGCGTTCCTTCTTTTTAACCAACTCACCCTTTAGTAAATGTTTATAGTACGTCGGCGGTCTCCGAACGGTTTGGCACGCGTTGTTGATGATGACGTCTAATCTTGGCAATTCTTTGTTCAATTTTTCGCACAGTTTCTCTAACGCTGGTAAATCTCGCAAATCCATGGCGACGATTTTCAATCGGTTCATGAACGATTCTTTCTGCTTTTGTTTTTTCAACAACTCCTCGTCGGTTTTCTTAAACCGTTCCCGAGCATCTTCCGGGAACCTCGTCGTCGCGACGACGAACGCGCCCGCCTTGAGCAATTTCAAAGCGACTCGAAATCCTATTTTAACTCTCGCTCCGGTGACTATGCAATATCTTCCTCGCATGTCGCAGGTGAAATGTCGGCGAAAATAGTTTTCCTCCGCGCAGGACGGACACATGGAGGCGTAAAAATGATGCACTTCGGTGAAACGTTTTTTGC
>Ga0255762_10001345_pt1 | contig 21268 bp, 15 predicted proteins | sample 101ome_16_FD_179962 | JGI IMG/M metagenome (GOLD analysis project Ga0255762, IMG submission 179962) | Coastal salt marsh microbial communities from the Groves Creek Marsh, Skidaway Island, Georgia - 101401AT metaG (version 2) | ecosystem: Environmental > Aquatic > Marine > Intertidal zone >...
TCACGTACGCTCAACGGGCCGCGGGGACGTTGAGTGGGCGAGGGGTCAGATGGTCAGCGGCGGTACATACACTCAGTCAAGGCGGGCTGTTAGACGCTAGGGCTGACGTTGCAATTTGATCCTACCGGTAGGTAAACACAAACGAGTACGACTACGACGCAGACCTCGAGCACGACCTCGAGTGTGGGCACACGTCGCCGATTCCATCTACTAATAGTATTGTCCAACGTCCCCGTGCCGTGAATGACGAACGCGCCCGGCGACCGAGTCGACGAGGCGGGGAGAAGGAGGGAGGGAGGGACGAGTCATGACTCAACCCTCCGTCCCTCACACCACGCCTCGTCGAGTCGGTGAATGCGCGCGCGCGGTCGTCATTCACGCGCGCCCGCGATGACGACGACGACGACGACCACGTCGACGACGACCATGTCGACGACGACGATGCGTCGACGCGTCCCGTCGCCCCGCACCGCCCTCCCCGCGCGCCCGCGTCGTCGTCACCGCGTCGTCGTCGCGAACGGGCGCGGGAAAGTGATTGGCGGCGGGGACGCGTCGTCCGTGTCGACGACGACGATGACGACGACGCGCGTGACGCGCGCGATGCGAACGAACGGGTCGTCGCGCGCGTCGTCACGCTTTTCGACGTCGCGAGGTGTTCGAACGACGAGGACGCGCGCGATCGTGGACCGAGAGGATGAGGAACAGGAGCGCGCGCGTCTGCGCGCGTCCGCGGCGGCGGCGAAGGAGAACGAGGAGGATGGATACGAACGGTGGCGGTGGCGACGGGTGATGCTCAAGGTGTCCGGGGAAGCGTTGGCGGGTGAAGAAGGGTTCGGAATCTCCCCGAACGTCGTCAAGGCGATCGCGAGCGAGGTGGCGGAGGCGGCGCTGTCGGGGGTGGAGGTGGCGGTGGTCGTCGGCGGGGGGAATTTTTTTCGAGGCGCGGAGAAAGAAGGGAACGGATTGGATCGCGCGAGCGCGGATTACATGGGGATGTTGGCGACGGTGATGAATTCTTTGAATTTACAGGCGGCGATCGAGTCGAATGGGGTGCCGACGCGAGTGATGAGCGCGTTGGAGATTAAAGAGGTGGCGGAGCCGTACATTCGCCGACGGGCGATTCGACACTTGGAAAAGGGTCGCGTCGTTATTTTCGGCGCGGGGACGGGGAATCCGTTCTTCACCACGGATACGGGCGCGGCGTTGCGCGCGGCGGAGATCAACGCGCAGGCGGTGCTCAAGGCGACCAAGGTGGATGGGGTGTTCGACTCGGATCCTAAAAAGAACGCCGACGCCAAGCTCTACAAGACGCTCACGTACGAAACCGTTCGACGATTGGGATTGGGGGTGATGGATCAGACAGCCATCACGCTGTGCGAAGAGAACGATATTCCCGTCGTCGTGTTTAACATCGCTCGCGATGGGAACATCGTCAACGCTTTGCGAGGACGAAGCGTCGGCACGTGCGTCGGGAGCGCGGACAAGTGCTCCGACGCGTGCGAGTGAGGCGCGCGAGAGAGAGAGAGAGAGGCGCTTCCTTCTCGCGTATTCACCTTTACTTGTTAACACGGAACGATGCGCTCGACCAACGCTCGAGCTCTGTGCATTGTATCAAAGCGCCGCGCGACGCGAATGGCTTTAATACCGCTATTTTGTAACATAAGACGAACGAACCACACGACGACGCGCGAAGGCTTTGTCTTCGTCTTCGCGGCGCCGAGACGAGGAGGTTACTAAGATTAATAAGAAGCGTATCCAACTCTTGCGATTACAATCGGTTACTAGGAATTCGTTCGCGCACGCAATCGTCGCGGTGATGAAGAGATCACTGCTCGCTCGGGAATTAATCGAACAAGTCGAAGTCCATGTCGGCTTCTTCTTCTTCTTCCTCAGCCGCCGGAGCCGCGTCCTCGGCGCCGGCGTCGCCGCCCGCGCCGCCCGCCGCGGCGACCGCGCCGCCACCGCCACCGCCGGCACCGACGTTGGAGATGAGGTCACCCACGGACTTTTGCTCGAGGAACTTGGCGAACAAGCCGGCCCAGTACGGTTCGATTTCCAAACCAGCCGCCTTGACGACTTCGCCAATCTTGTCAGCCGTCACCTCTTGACCGTCGTCGTGGAGAATGAGCGCCGCGTACGTGCACGCGAGATCACCGGACATGATTATGGAGTACTGCGCGCGACGAGGGAAAACACACACGCGGGACATTTTCGTCGTCAGTCGTCGCGCTCGTCACCGCGCGCTCGCACATCACGACGCGTGCGTGATGACCAATCATCATCAACTCGACCCGCGCGCGGGCGCCGCGCGCATCACCAGCCCGTGGTCGCCGTCATCGTCATCGCCCTCGACCGACGCCTCGCGAGGGGACGCGCGTCCATCGACGACGACACACGCGCGCGTGATATCGTGCCCGAACGCGTTCGACGCGGACACGCGCGCGCGCGTCGTCGCGCGCGTCGCCGTCGTCCCTCGAAGGTTCGCGAGACGTGCGTTTTGGGGTTTTCAACCCATCCCGACGCGACTCGCGGCATCTTCGTGGACGACGACGAGAGACGACGAGAGACGACGCGAGACGGTGCGGTGATATGCGTACCTTTAGTTTCTGTGCTTACTTCGTAGCCGCGACGGTGCGCCTTAGCTTTCAAGAGCCGACGAAGAATGAGGGCGATGCGATCGCGCGCGCGCGCGGACGTGGGCGTCGCGGCGGGGCGTTGGGGTGGTTGGAAATGATGGTGTTTTGTGTGATTATGTATGGGATGTGTGGGGGTCGTATGAGTAAACAGTACTCATGGTGTGTGTTCTAAAAGTGTGCTAATCACGTGCCCGCGGCGCCGCGACGACGACCGGCGGAGATTTTACCCGTGCGCTCATCGTAGACGTCGCCCTCTTGCCACTCGCGTTCCTCGCGCTCAAAGGCGGCGGCCCACTTGGCGTCGTCCTCTGCTTCGCCGTCGGCGTCTCGGGGGTTGCCGTACGCGTCGAGGTTGGAAGCGTCCGTCTTCTTCTTCTTCTCCTTGCCCTGACGCGCGCGCTCGGCGTCCGCCTTGAGCTCTTTCTCTCGAGCCTTTCGTTTCACGTTTTGCTCTTGTTCTAAACGTCGGCGCTTGCGGAGTTTCTCGCGCTCCACCTTCTTTTGTTCGAGCGTCTTGATTTCGTCGGCTGACTTTTGGACGTACGCGTGGTACAAGACGCGACCGTCGCACATGCCTTCCTCGACCTTGACCAACTCGAGCTCCATGCGTGGACCGATCTCACTGAGCACGATCTTTGACGTGCTGTCCGCGTGCGCGACGCGGTTGAAATCTTGCGTCAAGTGCACGCGTCGGCTCTCGTCGTCCGAGCCTTCGCTATCGCTCGCGTCGCCCACGCGCTTGTCAAAAAATTCACTCACATCCTGCATATCGCCCATATCCGGCGCGTTTCTAGATTGTAAAAGTTTCTTCAACTTTTTATTCGCCCCCACCGGCGCGGCGTTGATGCTATAGTGTCGGAATTGAAACCGTTTCGCCTTGGCGTCGTAATCCACGAGCACCACGCGCTGACACGTCGACAATTTCACTTTGCGCACGTTGATGGGCGGAAACATGTTCTGAAACGTAATCGTCGCCAATTTCTGATGCGCCTCTTCACCAAAATTATTCAAAACCACCAACGGCGGCGATAAAAACGCCTTGGCCGGGTTTCTCGGGTTTCTCTGCGCCGCCGCCACCTCGCTCGCCAACGAAAACGAGTGAATCTTAAACGTCAACGTCGGCCCCCTCGGCGTTCGACAAATCTTCAGATACTTGTGCGCGTCCGACGAACTGAGCATTATAAAGTGCGATATCCCCAACGGTCCGCTCACCTGCACGAAATCCTTCAACTTATTACTCTTCGACTCTTTTAAATTTCTCGCCGTGTGCGGCTCCATCACCTGCGCGCGCGCGTCCTCTCCTCGTCAGTCGTCGCGCGCATGCATTCGTTCGATCGCGATTCGCTCCACCGCGCGTCTCGCATCTCACCGCACGCGTCTCGCGCGCACCTTTCGAACGTCATCCGAGAGATCCTTCACCGCGTCCGCTCGACGTCCGCGTCGAAACACAAACGTGCGCGGGACATCCTCGGCGCTCGCGCGCGGCCCCGCGTCCGCGTCGACGTGCGTCCGACGCTTCCGACGACGCGTCTTCGCCATGACGACGACGACGACGACGACGGCGTCTTCGACCGCGTCCGCCGAGTCCGCGACGACGACGACGACGCGCGCGCGTGTGCCGACGCGCGCTCGGCGGCGGCGGCGCGCGGGGGGGCGCGCGCGTGACGATGGAGACTCGCGATGAGTCGTGAGTCGTCTTTTTTTCACCGATCATGACTCTAACGCGAGTCCCCACACGAGGCACGATTCGAATCGAGCTGTCGAGCGAGACGCGGTCGGTCGTCACTCGCGCGCGCGACGCGTCCGTTCGTCCTCGACGACGTCCCGCGGAGGAGGAGGCGATGGGAATCAAAGGTTTGCCCGCGGTGCTCGAGCCGTATCTTCGCCCGACGCACGTGGAGGAGCACCGAGGGGCGCGCGCGGCGGTGGATGCGTACTCGTGGTTACACAAAGGGGCGTTCTCGTGCGCGATGAATCTGGCGCCGGGAGGGGATCGGTGGTGGACGCGCGCGCGACAGGAGGCGCCGTACGTCAAGTATTGCGTCCATCGCGCCAATCTCTTGCGGTTTAACGGGATCGAGCCGGTGATCGTGTTCGATGGGGATCGATTGCCGGCGAAGCGAGAGGAGGAGGCGCAGCGACGGGAGAGACGGCGGGAGGCGATGAAGCGTGGGACGGATGCGAGGGAGTTGGGAGACGAGCGGGCGGCGTTAAATGCGTTCGCGGGTGGCGTGGACGTGACGCCGGAGATGGCGAAGGAGTTGATGGAGGCGTTGAAGAGGGAAAAGTTTGAGTACGTGTGCGCGCCGTACGAAGCCGACGCGCAAATCGCGTCGCTGGCCAAGACACCGAGGGAGAGGGGTGGGGTGGATTTGGTGTTCACAGAAGACACGGATTTAGTCGCGTACGGGTGTCCGAGAGTGATGTTCAAGTTGGAGAAATCGGGTGACGTCAAGGAGTTGAATTTGGAGACGCTCTTCGCGGGACCGCCGGAGAAGACGCTCGCGCCGACGGATGAAAACGTGACAGAAGACGCCGTCGTGGGCGTGGGGAAGAAGAAAACGGGACCGCCGCCTTTGAATTTCGCGGAGTGGGATTACGAGCTGTTCTTGAGCTTGTGCGTGTTGTCGGGATGCGATTTTTTGGACAACATCAGAGGTCTCGGAATTAAGAAAATGTACAACATTCTAAACAAGCATCGCGACGTCGACGCGGCGTTCAAGGCGTTGCGTTCGGACGCGAAAACGAAGGATAACATTCCCGATGGGTACGAAGAAAAGTGGAGACAGGCGAGGCTCATATTCAAGCACGCGCTCGTGTACGACGCCTTTGACAAGGCGTTGCGTCATCTCACGCCGCTCGGGGAGGACGTCGCGTCGAAATACGACGATTTATCCTTCCTCGGACCCGTATTCGACGACGTCGAGGCGAAACGGATCGCCGAGGGTGAATTGAATCCCATATCTCGACAAAAATTCATCCAGTCGCCGCCCGCGGCTGGCAAGAAGTCGACCGACGGCGGCAAGTTGCGATTCGGCGCCAAGCGCAAACAAGGACGGGCACCCGCCGACGCCGGCACGAACGCGCAGCGCTCGTTGATGATGAACTTCTTCACGAAACTCGTGCCGACGTCACCGCTCAGGAAAAAACCTGCGCCCGAGCCCGCCGCACCCAGTCTGGACGACGAAGACGACGACGATATTTTACTCGCCGTCGAGGCCACGACGACGACGACGACGACCGATGCCGCCGTTCCTCGCGAGACAGACACGATCGATCTCGCGTGCGACACTACCCCACCGCGAACGACGTCCGCGTTCGCGCGAGCGAGCCCACCGAAAAAGACCAATTTCCTCACCAACCTCTTTTCGCCGAGCCGAAAGTCTCGCTAACCGACGACGTCGCTCGCGCGGTCGCGCAGTCATTCGCGCCCCGAGCTCGCACGCATCGTCGGTCGAGAGTAGCCATTCATTGAAACGACCGAACGACGCCCACCATTCGATGCAAAATCCTTCGCGTCGCGCGCTCGAGGCTTCGTTCCGCTCGGTCCCCTCTTCCCCTTTGTCAAAAGGTTCATGTGACGAGTCGTAACCCAAGGATGAGTCTCTTTGTCGGTTGGGAAAATTGAATTTCACATTTTCGCATTCGTCAACGGAATTACATTCACGTCCTCACTTCGCGCCTCCGGTGTCGATCTCTGCGCTCACTCGAACGACAACACACGCACCTCTTCTCGCGCACCATGTCTCTCGAATTGTACGCCAAGGCGATGAACGTCTACTTCGGCATGTACGGCGTCACCATGACGACGAATCCGGATTTGTTTTGGTCCGAAAAGGGCATCATGATGATGCCGTACGTGAAGGCTGTCGGCGCGGCGACCACGCTCCCGGGCTTTTTCGCGCGCATGACCGGTCTCGGTTTCATCCTCATGGTGCTCGGTAAGCACTTCGGGACGTCCGACAGAACCTTCTCCAAGCAAGCGGTGGCGTTTCACGCGTTGAGCACCAAGTTCTTTTACGACGTCGCCACGCTGACGGTGGGCAAACGCCAACCGGTGCTCTTCACGCCGTGGGTGTGGAAGCTTCAAATTCTCGTCAACGTCGTGCTCACGGTGTGGGGCGTGCACGCCCTCGGCGGCGTCAAGTCCGCCATCAAGAAGGACTGAGTCGCGCCGCACCTTTTCGAGACGCGCCAGGCGGCGCGTCTCTTCACGGCGTCCCCATTCTACGCACCGATGTCGGCTCGACGCGAACGCACGTTGTTTCTTTAACCCGTGTAATAATAAATAACTCAATCATAATTCCAGTCGTCGCGTCCACACTACTGTCGCGTCGAGACGCGAACGAACCAAGGCGAGCGCGTGAGCGAAGAGCGCGCGCGTAACGAGAAGGAGGGACGTGCGTCGAGGCGGCGCTCGCCGCAAATTTAAAACTGAAAAGCTCTGTTTTCAAACATCTATCACCAGCCAACCTTCTCGGTCTGGATCTATTCTATCCTCGTCACACCCTCCGCAGAAGCGCCGCGGAACCGCGCTTACGCTTGGTTGATGGTCGCCTTCTTCTTTTGCCAGAGAAGGTCGATCGCGGAGTCGGACTCACCCTGCGCGGCAAAACATCGTCGTCATCATCGTCAGTCTCTCGAATCACACGGCGCGTCGAATCGTCGGCGACGCTCTCACACCGCGCGTCGCGCGTCTTCCCTCGGCGCGTCTAGGTCTCCCTCGCGTCCAAAGCCCTAGCGAGATCCACCCCGCGCGAGCGCCCATCGCTCGCACCACCGCTCGCGACCGCCCCCGACCCCGGCGCGCACGCGCGTCGCGCGCGTCGATAAACTCCCGCCCGTCCTCGTTCGTCTCTCACGCACCTTGCTGCGCACGTAACCCGAGAGCGCGACCGTCGTGTACGACCCACTGTACACGCCGTTCGCGTCGAGGTGTCCGATGTTCATCTGCACCGAGCCCTTATCCGTGGCCGTGATCAAACGGTTCGTCCACGAGCACTTGCGCGGGATGTAAAGGTCCACGTTTTCTCCGTCGGCGTTGATCATCGCGTCGTCTTCGTCGGCGGCGTCGTCGAAAGGCGGACGACGCGACGCCTCCAAGCGGGGCGTCTCGAGGCGAACGCGGGGCCCCAAAATCCCACACGTCCGAACAATGTGCGCTCTCTTTTTTATCTCTCCACCTCTTTTCGTCTCCATCGGGGTCGATCTATACGGTGTGTATCACGTATATCACCATCAGAGACACAGAGACACGATAAACCCTCGCGCGCGCCCCGTCCGTCGTCAAACGCGCGCTCGACCGCGACGTCACTCACCGGTGGTCACCATGAGCGCGTCGTTGAGCTTTAGCGCGTCCGTGAGCGGCGCGCGCGTCGCCGTCAAGGTACGCGATGCGATGGACGCGTCGACGATAATTCGTGTGATCGAAACTCCCGACGGGGGAGGGTGGAGACGACGGACGCGCGCGGTGGAGGTGTAGGGCGCGCGAGGATGGTGGATGGGGGTCGGCGCGCGATTGGATGCGTGTGAGACTGACGAGACGTGTGTGCGCGCGCGCGCGCGCGTGTGTGTGTTTGGACAGGCGGTGGAAAAGAAGACGAACGGTGTTCGCGCGGCGTTGCGCGTGGAGAACAAAGTTGCGGTGCGTGCGATGGACGGAAGGATTCGATGGTGGCGGTGTGGGTGGCGTAACCCTATTTGTTCAGGGCTTGGGGCGGGCGGGGAGTCGGTCGCGGGACGAGGACGCGCGGGGACGAACGCGAGGAGATGAGACGCGAGGGGTGGATCGTGAAGCGCGAGATGAGGACGCGGTGTGCGCGCGGCGTGTGGGTGGACGACGAGGATGCGCAGAGACTGACCGAAGATGACGTCGATTCGTTCGCGCGCGTAGATTCGCTTCACGCGCAAGGGTCGCAAAAAGGAACCGTTCTACCGTATCATCGCCATTGATTCCCGCTCGCGTCGCGATGGTTTGCCGCTCCAAACCTTGGGCTGGTACGATCCGATCCGCAAGCAGTCCAACTTGGACGCTCCGGCGATCAAGGATTGGATTGCGAAGGGCGCGCAGCCGTCGGAAACCGTGGGTGCTTTGCTCAAGAAGGCGCTCATCATCTCTTAAGCGAGAGACTTTGATTGAGTTCAAACTTAGTGCGGGGAGGCGGCGAATTTAACTTAGACAATTTGTGTAACAGACGCAACATTTGCTTCATTCAAAATCAAAACACGGCGCGTCATCGCGCATCTTCTTCCTAACTAAACTAGACGCGCCGAAGGGCGGTGCTCTCTCACGCGGCGTCTCGCGACGGCGGCGCTCGATCTCTCAACGTTTTTTCAATGTAGGAGACGATGCCTTGGCCGAAACAATCGATGATTTTTCGCACTCTCGTCTTGTGCGCTGAGAGCGAGGGATTCGCTTCGCAGTCTCCGTGCCAACGCTTATCGTAGTTGTCCAACGCGTGGCACAAGAGAAAGTCTTGCACGGCGACGGCGTTGTGCTCGACGGCCACCCTGTACAGCTCGCACGCTCGCTTGAAGGATAACTCGTTCATTTCCACGTAATCTATAAAGTGTTTCTCCACCAAAGACTTCATGTTCGGAAGGTCGAAGCGAGTCGTGACGGTTAAGATGTCTTCGAGGTTGTCGCGCAAAAAGGAGGACACTCGAAGGCTGGACATGACGCCCACGGTGCCGGTGTAGATGAAATCCATCATCGCTTCAAAGACGTTCCAATCAACGTTTGAGATGTCCACTCGAAGGGATCCATCGTCGAGCACCTTTCCATCCTCGAGGGTGGATAAGAAGACGTCAGAAACGTGTGTGAAGGCGATGCGGTGCGCTCCAAACTCGTGCGGTCCGTCTTTGGAGTGAATCACAAAGGTGACGTCGGAGAGCTCTGGATGGTCGAAATTTACCGGCATGTGATCCTCCGCGGTCGGCGTCGATGGCTGCGGCATCAGCGCTTCCTTGTTTGGACTCGGCGACAAATTTTGTTTGATGTTTCGCAGGGCTTCTAAAGCGATGTTGACTTTTCTTCTGCCGCCGGCAAGACCACTCGTCGTCGCCGAGTAATCAACGGATTCTGCACCCTTACCGATCAAGGCGTCGAACAGAATCTTCAGACCACGCTTTTCGATGAAAATTGTTTGAATGTCTCCTTTGTTACGGCACAACCAAGCGAGCGCGAGCGCGATTCTCTGACGCTCTATTGGGCGCCCACTTGCAATTGTGTAAGCGAGATAGTTGAACACGTCTCGGCGTTGAACCTTCTCCTCGAGTCGCTTGATCGTTTTATTGACGCACTGTTTGCTCGTTTCTACCATGAGCTCGCTATATTGTAACTGCATGAAGGCGTTCTCCTTGAGCATTTTCGCCACATTGTCATGACTTTCAGCCAATCCATAGATGGCAAAGGCGGCGTTGTGCTGCAAGTTTTCGACGAGCCGCTTCGCGTCGGCGTCGATGTCAGCATCGGATTTCCCGCTCGAGACGCCCTTCCGAAGTCCCTCGGTGATCTCTTCGACGTCGGATTCGAGCATATTGAACAGCGGTTGTAATCCCCCAGAGTGGCAGATCCCAACTTGATTGTCGCTATCCTGCGCCAAACGACCGAGGGCGAAGGCGGCCATCTCGCGCAAACCGGGTTCGCGATAGTACGTCGTGCCACTGAGCATCTTGATCAAAGATTCCACCGCACCTCGCTGCATGATCTTGGTCTTATAATCCGGCACATCGCGACCTTGCGGTTCGAGACGAGCGGCGAATTGACCAATCAAGAGCGCGGCTTCGCGCTGCGTCTCCGTGCACGAGGATTTGAGCAGCTCGATGACGGGCTGCAGCGCGCCTTCGTCCAACACTCGTCGCTTGATGTGCGACGACGAGTGCACGAGGTTACCGATGACACCGATGGCCTCCTTGTGCAGGAGTGTATCCTCCGAACGAGCCATAAAGATGAGCTTTGGAAGCGCACCGCACTCTACGATTTGGTTTTTGTTTTCGCCATTCTTGAAAGCCAACGTTCTCAGAGCGCTCGCGGCGGCTTTTTGCACCTTTCTGTCGTGTGAATCCAAAAGTTTGACGAGCGGCGGTATCCCTCCGGCGTCTCGCACCATGGTTTTGATGGTGGAGTTCTCGTGCGCGAGGTTCGTGATGGTATCCGCGGCGCGTCTCACCACGCTGGCGTTCGCCTCCGCCGTCTGTCTGTGATCATCCGGATGGTAACGTTTCAGGAGCGGTATCAACTGCTCGATGCCGTTTTTTGAATCAATTTCGAACGAATTCGCAATTCTGTTCTGATTCGACGGTTTCGTCGCTAAGAGTCCGATCACGTAGCACGCGTCTCGCTCGATGTCGCTCACGCCGGCGACGTCAACCTCGGAGACCAAGTTATGCTCTTGGAAGATTCGACACTTGTGCAGCAACGTCAGGATGGGCACGACGATGCCGACTTGAGATGCTGGACAATCGGTGTCTCCTTCCATGAGAATGCTACACACGTCGGAGATTTCCACGTCGTGCTTGAGCTCTTCCTTCAACTTTTTCGTAGCCTCCGTCGTCTCTCGGATGAATTCGGCAAAGTGCACAATCTCTCGCTCCGTCAACGCGCGCGGTCCGTCTTGGTGTAACTCGTCCAGTTCTAATTCGTTCCACACAGCCTCGCAGTGCATCTTCGTCGTCTCTTCGGGAGTCAATCCTTCCTTGATCTCGAAGATGGACGTCTCTGGACTGGCGAGCAATCTGTGCAGGTAGTCGAGTATCACGTGGTGGATTTTGTCCCCAGCGATGACTTCGCGTTTGAGGCCGGATACGCACGCGAGCGCGCGCTGCAAACTCAGATGGAACTTGTTGTGCAGGATGGTTGTTCGTCGCTCGGCGCAGATGACCTCCAAGACGGCCGCGTCGTATCCGTACCTCGACGCGGCGGGGTCCTTGATGAGTTCGGCGATGGCGGTGAGACTTTGACAGATGACTTTGGAGTCCCAACCGTGTACTTCGGTGATGCGCTCTCGTTTTTTATCAGTCTTCACGCTCGGTTTGTACAGCGCTTGCACGAGTTCGTGATGCGCCTCGAACGCGAGCACGCACGCCGCCGCGATTCGAGAGACGGCTGGTTCTTTACGCCGAAGAATGTCGAGCAGTATTTTTTCCGTCTCGCCGTCTCGCGAAAACCATCGCGTGAGCTCCTTGTTCCGTCTGACAAACACCGCGAGCGCGGCGAGCGCGGGAACGAGCACGTCAGCTCGAGATTTCTTGGACGTATCGTCGCCTTCGACACCGTCGAGCATGTCGAAAATCACCGACGCGACGTCTTCGTACTGGTCCTCGACTGCGATTTGCACATCAAACGCCCCACTCCCGAATCGCAGCAACGCCAGTTCGCAATCCGGCGGCATATCGTCCTCCCTTTCGTTCGAATTGACGCCCAAACACGCTAAAATGGCGCACAGTTTCGATTCGAGTTCGTAGTTATCCTTGGAACGATCTTTCCTCGTTCGACACAGGGTGAAGATCTTCATCAATGGTTCGATGAGCTCCGACAGGTCGCCCAACTTACACGGATTGACGGTGAGAATCAACGCCAACGAAGACAATTTGTCGCGCAGAGACTCGATCTTTCCCTCGGACGCGGCGTCTCCCGCCCATATCGCGAGACGTTCGGCGACGCCGAGCTCTATGAGGATACTTCGCGCCAACTCTTTTACCGTCGAGCTCTTGTTGCACTTGATGGCGTCGATGAGCGCCTTGACTTCGTCGGTTACGTCATCGCCTCGCGTGATGCTTTCCTTGTTTTCAAAGACGATGCCGTTCACGATGGCGCAGTCTAAGATGGAGAGCACGAATCGCGTGAGTTTTCTCTGAAACTTTTCAGAGAATCGGAGATCTACTTTACTAAACACTTGAGGTTCGTACTTTTTCCACGGAAGCGTCCATCGCATCGTCGGCAATTTTAAAATCAATCGGTACAGTTCCGACTGTTCATGGCGCCTGTGGACGTTATCCTCCCGCTCTTTCCATCCCGGGTAATATCCCAGCGCATCGATGATCCCTCCGCCTCGCACGGAGGAGAGTTGAAGGTAGAAAAAATCTAATAATTTCCGCGTCCACGTCACGAAATCGGCGTGTCCGTAGACGTTCATGCGCGCGTAATGCCCCTCTTTCCACGAAGTCAAATCAGAGGCGATCTCCACCGTGCGAATCGTCCAAGCGACGAAATGCGCGCTCGAATCAAAGTTAGATTCAGTCAAACACGCCGCGGAGAAGGATTTCAGAGGCGTAAACACCGTCTCATACAGCGCCGACGCGCAGTATTTAAAACCGGCGAGCGCGGCGGAAAACGCGCTCAACGCGGCGGTGATGCGCGTCTTCTCCTCATCGTCGCGGTTTTCCGTACCGTCGCGCTCCAATTCATTCTTCACCGATCGCACGTGTAAATCCAATCTTTGCACCATATCAGACTCTCCCGATCGTCGACCCGACGTCGACGCTCCGCCGCGCGGCGTCTTGACGAGACGTAACCAACACCGAATCAAACTCTCCTCCAATTCTCGCGCATCCCGCGTCGTGCACCCCGGATCCATCCCGGCCCGTCGCACGCGCTCACACTCCTCGTACGCCTCCGTCACCGCCACCACCACCACTCGCATCGACGCTTTCCAATTTTCCGCCGCCGCGCCGACGTCTCTCGACGAGAGCCTCGGCGGTCGAAACGCGTCCAACGCGCGCGCCGTCTTTTCACTCACACATCCCCCCTCCTCCTCCCTCGCGTCCACGTTGAACAGACGAAACATCTTCTTCATCTCGACGTCCCACTGATCGTACGTCTCGTCGTCTCGTCGTCTCGCCGAGAACCTAAACCCGTCGTCCGGCGTCTCTCCCCCGGCGTCTCTCGGCGTCCATTCGTCGTCGTCGACCCGACCTCCTTCCTCCACCTCGTCCTCCTCCCGCGTCGTTCGCGCGACGCCATCCGACGAACGCGGTCGTTTATTCCCTCTGTCCCTCGCCTCGGTCGACGTCGTCGTCCTCCGTCTCGACCTCGCGCGCGCCAAACGCACCGTCGTCCACGGACCGACCGCTCGCGCGGACCCACGCGTGTGGCGCGACGACGCCTCCGCGCGAGGACGCTTGGACGAGGACGACGTCGACGGAAGACGCGCGTCCGCGTCCGTCATCGCGTCGCGCGCGCGCGTCCACGCGCGACGCGGTGTGACGAACGAACGAATGAATCATGACGTGAATTCAAAGTTTTTCTCTTCATCTTCGACGGGACGAGACGGCGGCGCGGGACGAGAGGACGTCGCGTCGCGGTCGCGATGGATGGATGAATCGCCGCTAGAGACGGTCGTCTGTGTTACCGATGTCTACGAACGAACGAACGAAGGCGAGCGTTCGCGAACGCGTCGAGTCGTCTTCGGAGAGCGCGAGAGAGCGACTCGAGCGCTCGAGTCTCTCTCTCGCGCTCGGTTCGACGGACGCGAAGACGCGACGCGTCGACGATCAGTTTTTGGTGACGACGGCCAAGATCTCCTCCTCTCTGTACACGGCGTATTCCTTCCCGGCGCTCTCGTCGCCGAGTTCCACGGAAACGCCTCCGAATTCCGGCAAGGCGACGACGTCGCCCGTCTTGACGTCGAGCGGGACGAGCTCGCCGGTCGACGTTCGTCGTCCGGGACCCACCGCCAAGACGGTCGCCTCGCGCATCTGCGATTGGGAGAGAAACCAACGATACAGAATGCGCGCGTCAGTCCATCCCATCAATCCCATCCATCGTCACCGCGTCGACGAAAGAGCGCGAGCGTGAGACCACGAAGAGTGGAGCAAAAGAAGATTCATTCATTCATTCATTCATCGAACGCGTCGTCGTCGTCGTCGTCGCGTCTCGCGTACCTTGCTCGCGGTCATGGACTCCGGAAGTAACACCCCACCCACGGATTTCGTCGGGGCGACGATTCGCTCGACGAGCACGCGATCGAGGAGCGGTCGAAGCGCCCTACGGGCCGCCATCTTCGTAAAAAGACGTCGACGAGTGAGGATTAATGAGTGGATGACGCCCCTCACGTCGACGCGCGGAACTCGCGCGAACGATCGATCGATGTCGACGACGACGACGCGCGTCGCGTGCGTCGATCGAGCGTATAGGCGAGTCGTGGGACGACGAGGGAGGACGTCCGCGGCGAGGATGATGATGATGATGCGTGCGAATTCGTCGGCATCGGATGATGATGTCGCGGGTGGTGGCGACGCGACGGTGGTGCGGGAGGGAGACGCCGTGGGGTGTGGACGCGCGCTCGCGACGCGCGTTCGAGCGTTATCTCGAGCGGCGATCGCGCGTCGAGGGACGTTTTCCATCGGTGTGGCGGGCGGGTCGTTGATCGACGCGTTGGCGCCGTTGAAGACGGCGACGGATGTCGAGTGGTCGAGATGGCGCGTGTTTTGGGTGGATGAACGGTGCGTGAAGTGGACGAGCGAGGATTCAAATTTTGGTGGGGCGTATAGGACGTTATTCGCGGACGTGGACGTGCCTCGAGAGCGTTTACACGCCATCGATGAGACGTTGTGTGAAGGAAATCGAGGCGCCGCCGAGGCGTGCGCGAGGGCGTACGAGGACGATTTGCGAGCGTTGACGCCGCACGAGATCGAGGTGAACGACGATGGGTTTCCCGTGTTTGACGTCTTGTTGCTCGGGTTCGGTCCGGACGGTCACATCTGTTCGTTATTTCCCCATCACGAGCTCTTGACGCGAGACGAGGGATGGATTTTACCAATCGCCGACTCGCCGAAACCGCCGCCCGAGCGCGTGACGTTTTCTTTACCCGTCGTCAACGCGGCGAGGGAGAAGATTTTTGTCGCCATGGGGTCCGGGAAGGCGGAGATGACGGCGAAGATATTGAAAGACGCGCCTCGAGACGGGTCCGTGCCCGCCGCGCTCGTGAAAGGGAACGTGCGTTGGATCGTCGACGACGCCGCGGCGGCGCTGTTGTGAAGAAGAAGAACCGTTTACCATTTGTTGTTGCTTGTAATGCATGCACGCGCGCGCTCGCTACGATGAGTCTCCGCTCTTCTCTTTCGCCTTTTTCGCTTCAATCTCGCGCTGTTCTTCGTCGTAATCGATGCAATCCTCGTGATCGGCGGCGAAAAATGTCGACCGGCACTCTCGCCACGGCGCGTCTCGCATGATGTCTCCGTACAGCGCCGCGCGCTCCGCGAGGATTTTGTCACGTTTTTTCTTTGGTAGAAATTGCCAACGACGGTCCAAATTCTCCCGGCGAATCTGCATCAACGCATCGGCGGCGTACGGCGAGTAATGGCGCTCGTGATGCCCGTCGTCGTCGTCTTCCTCGTCGTCGTTTTCGCTCTCGCGCGAGACGTTTGGAAATTTGGCGGCTCGCACGGCGGCTGCTTCCGCGAGCTTTTCGGACACGTCGATGGTGGGATCGAGCCTGTGGGCGATGAGAAAATCAGCCTCGGCAGAATCAGGGTCGACGGATTCCGTCTTTGAGACTTCTTCGAGACGTAATCGCGCGCATCCACGTCTGTAGAGACCCTTCGCCTTGATTTTGAAAAATTCCGGTTCATCGACGCGCGTCCCCAAAAGGTCGCCGACGTAGAGTGCGCACTCCTTGTACTCTCCTTTTCGAAACGTCAAGAGCGCGAGGTTCAGGTACACCGAACGCGCGATGGGGAAGAACACGTCGTTATTCTTCGCGCCGTGGGGATTAAGCATTGGGTCTTCAGGTTCGCACACCCTCGCGTACGCAGCCGCCGCCTGCCATTTTTCGCGGGCTCGATCGAGCCTTCTGTTCTTGAAGAGAACCTTGCCGATCTCGTTCATCTCGGTGGCGTAGGCGGCTTTTTCTTCGGGTGTGCTCGTGTACGCGCACTTTCGAACGAACGAGACGTTGAGAACCTCCGCTTCGCCGGGGAGAGCGACCTCGCACGCGTCTTTCGGCTGAGGCTCGAAATCGTTCAGCCACGCCTCGCCGGAGAGGACGAAATTCACTCGATCGCCGGCGCGCAGCCCTAATATCGCGTTCTCGAGCCCACTCGGGTGCGTACCGTCTTGCATCGTGAACGTGTCCTCGATGAATCCGTCCGTTTTCGTCTCAAGTTTCCATTTACACGTCACTTTCGACAAGACTGTGACCGCCACTGCGTCGGCGTCGGCCTCGGACGCGTCTCCGCGAAGCACGATTCGTCTCACCCCGCGCTTTTCGAGCGTGCGCGCGGTCGCGCCGTCGCCCGGCCCCGTGGCGATGAAAAGCTCGGGTAGGACGCCCATTCAGATCGGTGAAGCGCGCGAGAGTGAGGCGTTTTTGAGAGTTGAGAGTTGACGCGAAGCGACGCGACGGGCGAGGGCGTCAGTTTGAGAGCAGGTTCTCCACCTACGTTACAAATCCGATTCTTATGCTAAGATTTAGTACTTCATGCCTTCACGCAAGATATCGTACGGGATCGGCGTCAAAAGCTCAGCCTTCACGTTCTCGAGCGCAAACCCTTCGCGCGGGGCGCCGGTCACCGGGCGCTTCGTCGTGATCTTCTTGCCAGCCAACTTCGCTTCGTGGTGCGCCTTGTCGTTCGCAGCACGACGGGCGAGGAAATCTTCACGGCATCGGGAGTGTTGCACGTGCTCAATGCGCACGTGAATGCGCTTGCGAGCGATGCGACCACCGATGGTCTTGTTCACCTCCACACCCACCGCGCGCGGCGTCACGTTCCACACGATGCCCGTTCTGCCTTGGTATTGCAAGTACGGCATACCCTTTTGCTGAGAGGCGTTCACCTTGATGTCAACGTAGTCACCGACACGGAACGTACGCAAGTACGTGGTCGTGTTGTTGGCGCCCTTCTCACGGAAACCGCGGGAGAACACGTTGCGGGTGCCGTGGCGCAAACCGCGGGATCGAGCGCGTTGGTTACCCATCCTGATGCATTCGAGAAGAGTGATGATTGATGATCGTGGTTAGTCGACCGAGTCTCGATGCGATGGTGGTGTCATCGCGGTACGCGCGCGAGACGAATACACGCGATGCTGTGCGCGTCACCCCTCGTCCAACCGCCGTGTCCAATCGCGCGCGCCTCCGTCGAGCGCATCTCCGTCGAGCGCATCGACCGCGTCCTAGGGCTTCCCGCGACCACGACTCGAGCGTCTCGACGCGACCCCACGCGCGCGATGCGTCCACCGACGTCCCGCGCGACGACGATACCACCGCGAACGAAAAGTATTCGTCCCGATGCGCCGTTCGCGCGCGACTCGAACGCGACGCCCGCGCCGTGCCTCGCGACGATCGCTCGTCTCGCCCTCGCCCAGCCTTAGGGTCACCCCGCCCGCCTCCGCGCGATCCCACGCTCGATGGCGTCCTCGCGCGACGCGCGCGATCGACGTCCGTCGACGCCGAACGAACGCATCGATCGCGCGCGTCGACGCTCGCGTCGTCCCGTCGCACGCGTCGTCACGCACCTAGCTACCTCGCGAGTACTCGCGTCGAAGAGAGAGGTCGAGGCGACGGCGAAGCCGTCGCGTCGTCGACGCGTGCGAGTGGGACGGCGCGATGATGGCGTGTGAAGGCGCTCGTATATGTTTTGAACTACGTCTAATGCGTTCTTTTATTCTATCTGCGCTACCTATGTATGGGCCTAACGACCACGCCTACGTATTGTGGTGTGTCCATGTCTATCAATCAATCTACCGTGAGGCGCGGTCGTCTCTCTTCCTCGCGCGCGCGTCTCTCTTCCTCTCTCTCTCGCCCTAGCCGCCTAGACTTTGGAACTCGGACGCGCCTTGATCGATGATGCCGCCGTCGCACGCGACGTAAATCTTTAATTTCCCGAGCCGAAGCGCGCGCGCGAGGAACATGTCGATGACGATGTCGGTCGGAAGTTGCTCTAAGATTCGAAGCGCGCCTCGTCTGGAGACGAAGAGGTGCGTCGTCCTGGAGAAGGTGGTGTACGTCTGAAACAATCCGTGTCGTCGCGACACCGCGCGACTCGGGTGCTTGAAGAAGGACTCGCGACAAAATCTTGGATGCGTGTCAAAGGTGAGAATGTCCCAACGTTTGGGAAGACGTCGCATGACGCTCGACACTTTTTCGGCGTACGCCTCGGCGGAGCCGACGACGACGTTGGCGTCGTCCTCGAAAAGCGCGATGGAATCCCCCATTCGCTCGGGATGCGCTCGATTAAACGCCTTCGCTCGCGCGATGGCATCTTTCACGTTCGGCCAGATGCTCCCCGCGAGTGTCCCGATTCCATCCTCGGTCGCGTTTACCACCGGAAGCGTCTCGGCGCTCGCGAAGCGCGCCACGACGCCGAGCGCGCCCAAATTCCCCACGCTCCCCGGTCGTCTCGATCGCGCGTCCCCCTCCTCGTACAACCGCGTCTTCTTCTTCTCCGACACTTTCCGCGCGTAATACTCTCTCGGCCTCGTCACCGCGCGCACCGCGCTCCAAAATCCGAACCTCTTTCCCGACGCCGCGTCGTCTCTCGCGCTTCGTCGAAACCGAGCCATGTACCCACTCCGCTCGATCGCGCTCGCCGCGTCTTCATCCACCACGGACGACATCGCGAGCGCGCACCCGTCTCGCGCGAACGACGACACGAGTCCACATATCTTTTTCGCGTTCACCACGCGTTCTGTGACCCACGGCGACGTCAATACCACCGCCATCGTCGGCCGCGGGCGCGTCTCACGCGCCGTCCCAGCCAACCACGCCGCGCCGTCGTCCACGAGCACGTCCAACGCTCCGTACTCGACGACGATGACGACGACGATGAAGGCGACGAACGCGACGATGACGCGTCGTCGAGGTTGAGGTCGACGCGTCGTCATCCTCGCGACTGCGCCGAGGGAGTCGGCGAGTGAAGACGTCGCGCGCAGAGCTCCGAGGTTACTACGATGGGACGAAGACGCACGCGGATGTGTACGGGCGCTTGATGCGGTTGTCAACGTTACATTCCACGCAAAATTGTTGAAGATGGATCATCGCGCACGTTCACGGTGCGATGCTTCAGATCGATGCGTCAGCCGCGTGCGCTCAGCACGGCGTTTGAGGCTCGCGAGACCTCTCTGTCGCGCCTAGTATACACCCACCGATCCGTGACGCCACGGAGCGCGCACGCGCGGAAAGCAATCTTCCTTTACTATAGTTATGAAACGGACGCAGGACACACGTTCATCACTGTCTGAATCAAGGACTCATGGTACGCGTCGCCGAACACATCCTCGGGATTCGCCGGCGGGGTCGGACCGCACAGCGTATCGATCGCTGTCGAGATCACCGTCCTATCCTCACAAGTACATTCTTGCACACACGTGTCTGACGATGCGAACGCCATGAAATCACCGCAAACCAGCGCGGTGTCGTTGTGTTCTACTTTGGCCGCGAAAGTGTCAAAGCGTGCGGCGCACGTCTTCGTGCACGTTAAGTGGTCGAGCGCCTCCACGAGCACCTGTCGCACCTTATCCGCCGCGCTCTGCACCTGACCCAGCGACGAGTCGATCCTCGCCGCGCCCGCGCCGACGTCCGATCGGCCGAAGTGTGCGATCGCGCCCGCACCAGCGAGCAGGCCCACCGTGAGTCCGAGCGCCAACCGCCCAAAACGTGTCGTCGCGCGCCGTTCCTCGCACTCGTCCGCGACCGCGAGCGACACGGCGCCGTACACGCCGTCTTCGCGCGTCATCTCGACGCTCGATCGTCGCGAATCTTAACGTTCGAACGTCGAGAACTGGCGACGCCGGCCGGGTCGGGGACGCGTTGGGGTGTTATGTGCGTCTTGACGAAACGGGTGTTACACATTACGGGTGTTGCACGTGTGCGTCCACCGGCCGGTGCCGTCAGTGCGTGCCGCGTCGACGCGTCGCACGATGATGCCGCCAGAATCAAGGCGCGGCGCGCTCTCGTTTCTCACCGCCCTCGCGGTCGTCGCGGTCGGTGCCGTGCTCTTCGCGCGCGAACGCGACCCGATGCAGCTGGAGGCCGTCAAGAAGGCGATGCCTCCGGCGCCCAAGCGCGCGGCTGGAACGTCGACGCCACTGACGTACACTCTGCACCTCGGATGTGAGTCAGATGATGTCATCGCGAAGTACCCGTCGTTCTTCGGCGGGGATTACATAGAGAACATCGTCGAGGCGAGGATCGTGTTTCACAACTACAACGTGCGCTCGCGGAAGGGCTCTAACAAATTCTTCAAGTGGAAGCATGGGTTGGTGATGAATAAGGTCAACCTGCAGACCGCAGACTCGCTGACATTCGAATTGACGACGAATAAAATCAACTACGAGTACGGGTTTGCGCTGATGAATAAGGATGGACAGGTTTTGTACGAAATCGGGAAGAAGGGGGAGTCCCTGCTCGAAGGCGACTGCGCGTACGCATTCGGTCCGTACAGGAACCGTGTGATCACGAGCGATTGGAAGCGTGCGAAGGATCTAGGATTCATCGATGCGACTTTCGGTCGGTGCGCCGCGAACTGCATGCCGGGCGACGTGAACAACCCTTGGGATTGGGACGCCACACTAAAGGACAAGGGCTCAACCTTGATGAAGAATCACCCACCAACGGGTCTGGGCGGTCAGTTCATCATGTACGGCGTGAACAGAGACGGTATCTGCACGATGAATCTTCACACGCAGCGTGGTA
>Ga0255762_10001374_pt1 | contig 21063 bp, 30 predicted proteins | sample 101ome_16_FD_179962 | JGI IMG/M metagenome (GOLD analysis project Ga0255762, IMG submission 179962) | Coastal salt marsh microbial communities from the Groves Creek Marsh, Skidaway Island, Georgia - 101401AT metaG (version 2) | ecosystem: Environmental > Aquatic > Marine > Intertidal zone >...
AAAAAGAACATCTGCGATGGTCACACTTAAAAAAGCTGATCCTGATACAAAAAAAGAAGCCTTTGAAAAAGCTGGTATATCAGAATTAGCAGATGAGTTTGTTTTTGAATTAGGTAATATTGAAGTTGCTGAAGAAGAACGAGGTAAGCTTTTACCGCATCATTTGTTAAATCGTTTGTTAGGCATTCGTTCTGGACGTGGCGCTACCATTTATTGTTCAACAGAAAGTGAAGAAATAGCAAACATGTTGATGGGTTTTCGTTTTGAACGATTAGGAAAGAATGAAGGTAAACCATTTTTATTAGGACTTATGTGATATTACTGAATGAAGACGAGAATGATGTCGAAGAAACTGAGGGTGAGGAACAACCAGAGGAACAAAAAGATCTAAGGTCAATTGACCAGCAAACAAATGATATTATAAAAAGTGACAGTCGAACGAAAACAAATCTGAGTGACACAAAGAAATGGTTTCGTGAGAAGATCAATCAGGTATTATATCCCACAATGCGAGTGATGGGAGTTCGTGAAAGACCGAACAGTTTCTATCATCAAAATAAAGAATATCGCATTTTTCGTGGATCTCAAATACGACCAGGTTCTTTATACTGCTGGTTCTATGATCCAAAATACAAGAGGACATTACCATACTATGATGCGTTTCCTGTTGCTTTTGTATTGTCTATGTACAATAATGGTTTTCTTGGCATCAACTTACATTATCTACCTCTTCGTGCAAGGGCTACTCTTCTGACACGATTGTTGGATAATATGATGCGTAAAACTTCTTATGGTAGTCATTTGGATTTACAATACCGTACTCTACAAGCAGCATCACAATATCGTGAAGTGATGCCCTGTATCAAAAGATATTTGATTTCAAATGTTCGTGGTCAAATGATTGAGATTCCACCAGAAGAATGGATTCGCACAATCTTTTTACCACTCGAAAGTTTTCAAAAGAGAAGTTCTGGAGCAGTTTGGTCAGACTCTTTACGCAAGGCAAGACAAACAGGGTTTCGTAGGAGAATAAGGTAATGGCAGTTCAATCACTAAATGACCAAAGGTATTATGCAGCTCAAAATCAACTAAAAGATCGATATGAAAAAACTGGAGCTGTAGGAACTCCAGCTCCTTGGGAATATGGAACTGAAACTACACCTTTTACTATACAGAATTTAAGAAATAAAATTAGTGGAGTCAATCAACTCTCAAAGTTTTATTTTGATTTGCCTAAAATAAGAAATGAATCAAGTGACCGTACTAATTTAGTTAAGAAAGCTTGGGACTTAACAACTGCAGATTTACCTGGCGCCTCGCAAGCTTTAAAGAATATTTACTTTTATTCTGAAAATATCACAATACCAATGAGAGGAATCAATACAGATCCTCATGTGTATGCGAACGGTTTTAAGTTCGAAGCTCCAATCGGAACAAATTACGGTGATGGTGATATAGCAATCACCATGATTGTTGATAAAGATTACTACCTATATGATTTCTTTATGAATTGGATGAATCAAATTCATAGCAAAAATACAGGCTATTTTTCTTTTCATGATCAATACGTTACAGATATTGATATCTATCAATTGAATAATGTGGGAGTTGACTTCTCGAAGAATTCAAATTTTGATAATATGATCGCTGATACTACTAAAGGATTTGTTAACTATAAAGTATCATTAGGAAATTGTTATCCTAAAAGTGTGACCGCAATTGAATTCAAACATGAAGCGGCCAACGAGAGAACTAAAATCACAGTTGGATTCACTTATGAAAAAATTGATTACGAGAATCCTAAACGAAATAAGATTGATTTGAGTGTTCCGATTGATCCTCGTTTTGCCAATATTAATCAGCTTGAAGAACGATATAATCTTCCTTTTGTGAACAAACCACAACCAGAAGCTCCTTTTTATGATCCTACAAAAGATCCTAGCCTGAATTTTGGCGCTCAAGGAGCAGATACTTCTACCGATTCGAAAATGTTCAATGTTGAAGATTATTATAAACAAAGAGATGACTTTTATAAAGCGGCATCATTTGATTATTTTGACCACCCTACTATGGAATCCCCAACAGCAGAAGATTTTCGAAGAGTAAGAGGTGATAATTTTAATGCGATCAATGAAGCTGAACTAGATAATATTATCACAACTATTGAGAGTCGAAATCCTCCTAAATGGGTATATGATGAAGATTCAATGCGTTGGTCACAAAATCCAGAATGGCAGTCAGAACAAGAAATTCGTAATGAGGCAATTGAACAATGGTTTGAATATACAAGAGAAAAATTAACTATTGATTCCGAGACACTTCAAGAAGAAATTGAAAGTCAATTAGAAGATATAGAAAGAAATCAAGAAACATCTCTATACATTACTGATGAAAATGGTTATGCGATTGAAAATCCTAATTATGACCATCGAAGATATCCTGGTGAGACTGACGAAGAATTTGCAGAAAGAAGAGCAAAAATAAGTTTAGGAGTTGTAGATGTTCCTGACCGTGGCGAATTTACTGATGATGAAGGAAATTTTGATATGGAATCTTTCTCAAGATATATGGCAGATAATATTACAAATCAAGATGTGATTGATCAATTCAATCGTACTTTACCTGCAGGTATGACACCGACCGGTAATCCTGACCGTAAACATCAAACTTTTGAGGAAATATATGACCGTCTAAAAGAAGATAATGATTCATTACCAGATGAGATTATAGTAAGTCCAGGCCCTGGTGTAAATCATGTGATCACAAAACCAAATCCAGAAAAGAAAACAGAACTTGAACTATATAACGAAGCAATCAATGAACTTGCTGGATACGGTAACTCAAGAAGTAATGTGGGTCCTGAAACAATTATGGCTCCTTCAAAAGCTGATGGCATGCATCCAGTTCCCGCATCAATTGTAAATGATCCAAATCCACAAGTATTAGAACAATACGCTAAAACATTATATGACGAGGGCGGCCCAGACATTCGTGACTTTGCTACACAAAAAGCAGAATGGGCTGAAGAACAACATTTACGAAACATGGCACATGTTCAACTAGAAAATAGTGAGGTGAGTGATAAACTTCAAGACCTTTTATTAAATGAGGATCGCAACTATTCGCCAGAGGATGTATTGCACACTCTTCCTGAAGAAATGAATAAGTTTGATGTAGACAATCCTCAAACAGAAACACAAAAAGTTAAAGCTGCTTTGATTAATCGCCTTGCTGTTGGAGAAGGAACAGTACCTTTAAATGAAAGAGAAACAAATATTCTGCTTGATATAGTCAATGACCAATATGGTTTATCAATTCCTCATGGTACGAATTTATATGAAAATCCAAGAGCAATCACGGATGCGATGAGAGGAAGAGGTTTTGACCAAGAATTATTTGTTCATTTTCGAGAAAGAGAACGTGAGTTAACAGAAGACCAAGCAAATATGCAGACTCTTAGTGTGAATCAAGCAACGAATGCTCTCAATGATGTTGTGAATAATATTAACGCAAATCACGCAATTTCAATGCTCAATCGTGCGGGTGAACACGGTCAACAAATTCAAGACGCAAAAGATGCGGCTCAAATGAAAAAAATTGAAGAGATACGAGAAAATTATCGACAAGAACTTAACTCACCAACACGTAATTTTTGGCGTGACATGGTTGAACAACAAAGACAAGATCGAATCGACAAAGGAGGAAATCCACAGTATACTGGAAGAGAACAAGCAATTATGGATGCTGCTGATGATGGAAAAATGACAAGCCAAGATCTACACACATTTGCTTCTGTATTACATCAAGAACAGATTGATGAAAATCGTGTTTATCGTACTAGTTTAGAAGAAGGATTTAAACCTGAAGAAGTTGGTGTCAATGCTTATTATAATTTTCAAGCAGCAAAACAACACACAAATCATGAAACAACTGTACATACTCCAGTTACAACAGAAGAAGAAAGATTCAGAATTGCTGGTAAATCTTTAGCACAGCAATTACGAGAGAGTCAAGCTGCAGCGGGATATGCTTCGAATCTGGATGTTCCAACAGATCAATTACAACTTATGTCTTATCTTAAAAGATATGAAGAACTTGGTCCTGATGAAAGAAATCGTGTGCTTGTTGTCACTCGTGCAATCATCGAAGAAAATCGAGAAAAACAATTATGAAAGGAAATAATGCTTTTACCAAAATTGAATCGAATTACATATCGTTTGACATTACCTTCAAATGATAAAGAAATTACTTATCGGCCGTTCACAGTTGAAGAAGAAAAGATTTTACTGACGGCTCAAGAATCGACATCACCAGATGATGTTTTGAATGCAATGAGACAAATCATTAATAATTGCATTCAAACTGAAATTGATGTAACTAAACTTCCGACTTTTGATATTGAATACTTCTTTCTCAACATTCGGGCAAAGTCAACAGGTGAAGAAATTGAATTGATTGTTCGTCATCCAAATGGTGTCAATTCAAAAGAACAACCTTGCGACCATAAAGAGAATGTAAAGATTAATATTGAATCAATCAAGGTTGAAAAATCAAAGAAACACACCAATCGTTTTCAATTAGATGATAATGTTGGTGTAGTGATGAAGTATCCAAGTATGGAAGCTTTAGCATTTGGCGACCTTAATGATTTTGATTCTTTTGTGAAAGTAATTGCAAATTCAATTGAACTTATTTTTGATGAGAATGATACTTATCCAGCAGAAGACTGTAGTGAAAAAGAATTGATTGAGTTTGTAATGAGTATGAATCAAAAACAAATTGCTATGATTCAAGAATTTTTTGAAACAATGCCCGTATTGAAACATGAAATCAATTATATCTGTACTGGATGTGAATGTAAAGAGAGTGTTACAATACAAGGATTTCAAAATTTTTTTTTATCGCCATGAGTAACGATTCTTTAATGAATCATTACACTTTGAATTTTGATTTGATGTATCATCATCATTTTTCCTTGACAGAATTAAATCAAATGTATCCTTATGAACGTGCGATTTATGTAGACTTACTTAATGGATATCTTGAAAAGAAACATTTAGAAGAACAGCAACGAAGAAACGCAGGCTAATATGGCTTTACCATTACTTACAGATTCAAAAGTAACTGTTGATGTAAATCATGATTCAACTTCTTTGAAAGGAATTGACTTATCTTTAAAACAAGTCGTAAGTGAATTACCAAAACTTTTCAGTAAAGAAATTGAGAAACAAACTGAAGAACTTAAAGATCATGATACGAATATAAACAAAAAGAAGGTTGAAGAAACTGTTGAAACAATGAATAAATTTGCCGATGTTCTCAAAGAAAACATTGGTCTGTTTCGTAAGTCAGATTCTTATCAAGCAATGCAAAGGTCTCGGCTTGAAGGTAATCAAGTAATAGGTTCTACCGGACAACAACCTGCTGTTGTTCCACAAAGAAATACATATGCTGTTCAAAATCTATCACTTGGTCGTATAGCCGGCGACACAATGAGAGAAGGTCGTGATCGACTTTTGAATCGTTTTCGTGAAAATTCTTTTATAAAGTTTGGTTCTCGTTTAGCAGATGGTATAAATGCCTTTCGTGGTCAACCTACAAATTATAGTCAAAATCGTGAACAAACTCAAAGTGAATTAGAATCTGAACAAAAAGATAATCGTAATCAAAAGAAAATCATCAATCTTCTTGAATACTTACCAAAAATTCTTCTCAAGTTAGATGGTGATAAAGACGAAAAGAAAGAAGAAAAAGGTCTTCTAAGAAAGTTACTTGATGCGTTTCTGATTTTTAAAGCTGGTAATTGGCTTGCGAGTTTAATAGGTGGAGGTCTTGGTGCTGCCGGTATCGGTGCTTTGATGGCAAAAGCAGGTACTCTTCTTGGTGCTGGTTTAGGTATTGGTGCGGCGATTGCTAAATTAGGTTTAGCCGCTGTGATTGGCGCAGCAATTCTTGGAACAGTTTTTGATTCATTCATGACATATTTTAAAAATTCAGATGATTGGAAAGCGGGACCAATAGCAAAGATTTTTGGTTCAATTTTAGGAGGTTCTGGAGGTGTATACAGTGCAGCTTTACGGGGTATCACAGGAGCTTATCTTGGTTTTAAAGCAGGTGCTTTATTCGGACCTATGGGAGCAATTATCGGATTGATTCTTGGTGGTGTAATTGGTGCGATTACAGGTTATATTGGTGGTGAAAAAATAGCAGAAACAATGAGTGAAATTGGTGATGATTTTGCCGAAGGTTGGAAAAAACTGATGGCAATTCTGACCGGAAAAACAATCGATGATGTTCGTGAAAAAACATTGAGAGTGATCGATGAAACAAGTGATCCTACTTCCAAAACTGAGTTGACAAATTCACTTGAAAATGTTGAAAATTCAAATGATAGATTACAGGCGGCCGAAACAAAAAGGAATGAACTTTTCGAAAAGGTAAAAGAGCAAAGAAATATAAATGCTCAAGGATCCACACCAGATAGCAGAGAAAAATTAAGAGAACTTGAACAACAATATAACGAAGCAATCAAAGAATATGATGAGGCAAGAAAAAATTTTCGTGAAGATTCAAGGAATTTGAGTGCTGATGTAAACACTCAAGATAGTGTCAATCAACTTGATAAAGTCATCTATGGTAAAGAAGGTGAAACTGTAGAAATTCAAAAAGACGGTTTGTTATATGGTAAAGATAATATTGAAGTAACAGTAACTCCTCAAGAACAACGAATTGCTGCAAATCAAAAACGTAATGTACTCAGTGAAAATAGACTTCGAAGATTACAGCAAGACCTTGTTCAAGATGCATCTACATCTCCATTGCTTGAAGAAAGCACACGAAAGGAATATCAAACTGCTCAAGAGACTATTGAAGAGAAAGGAAGTTTACTGAATAAAATTCCTTTATTTGGTTCATTTTTTGATGATGAAGAAATGGCAAAAGCCAAAGCAACAGTTGAGAGAATTGAAGCTGAACTTTTACAAAAGAAAAAAGATACACGTCTTCGTATGAATCAAATTGAAGCAGATATGGCAGCAACTGTTCAAGAAAATATTGGCTTAGGTACACAAGACAGGTCAGAATCAATGACCAATATTATATCAGGTGAAACACTTGGTGGTCCAGATGCACAACCAGAACCACGACAAAGAATAAATTCTAAAGCAAATGAAAGAAGTATTTCTGTAGATCCAGCGAAATCAAAAGATGGAGGCAGACAAGACCAAACTTCAATTCAAGAAATTAAACCTGATGCTGTTGTAGCAAATCTTTCAGATGAACAAGTGAAGACATATGCTCTTGAATTGATCCGAAGAGAAGAGATGGGTTCAAAATCAGCCGCTCTTACACCAATTCAAGATCCTGCTAAGTATTGGAAAGATGATGGATCAAAAATGATGCAACTTGGTTATGGTTCAAACTTCATCAAAGAAGGAAATGAATGGGTGAAAGTGAAACCTGGATATGAAAATTCAAATGGTGAAATGGTTTATCCTCATCAGTTGAAGTCAGAAGCTGAAGCTGAACAATTACTTCGTGATAGTTTTAATCGTGAATTTGATCAATTTATGAAAGATCCAGAAAAGAAAGCAATCTTTGATCAAATTCAAAATCCTGCTCGTAAAATGGTTTTGATGTCCACCATTTATCAATTAGGTGAACACGGCATGGATAAGTTTAAGAAAACTTGGCCTTTGATAAAATCGGCTGTCGAAGAGCAAGATTGGAATCTAAAAGGATATCGTTGGCAAACTGCCGCAAGAGAAATGGCAAATTCAGTATGGCATAATGAACAAACACCTGAACGAGCCGGTAGAGTTGTTGATGTAATTGCGAATGGTGGAGATGTTCGATGGGATGGTGGTGTTATCTATCAACAATCCGCCGTACCATCAGTTGCTGCTCGGCAAGGTGGTAAAGAGGCGGTAAAGGCTAAAGCAGGAGCAGAAGGAAGAGTTGTTACACAACTTGAAGAGATTGTTGTTGGTGATTATAAAGGTATTGAAAACAATCCTGAAGTTGTGATACCAATGAATGATTTGGAAGAAAGAGTTCTGCAGACAGTCACAAAGATGATGGAGATTCGAGACCAAACAGCAAGTCGAAACAATGAACTTTTATCAATGAATAATGAATTGCGAATGCAGAAGTTTATTGAAAGTACTCAGAAGATTGAACAGAGGATACAAGCGAAGGAGAGTATTGAAAATTCAAGAAATCAAGTAGTGATGCCTCCTGTAATCAGTCAAGTGGATAATTCTCAACTCAATCAAACAAATCAAAGTATTATCATTAATCGCCCAGTTGAGAATGCTCACAATCCATTCCGATTATCACTCGGCTAATTTATCATCAAGTTCTTCTTTTGCGATTGTGAAAAGGCCGGCTGAAACTTCTTTGACTTGATCACGAACTTCATCAAATAATACAGGGTCAACAAATGCGATGGCGAGAAAAGCTCCAATTGCCATCATGAATAAACTTCTAAGCATTTTACGATTCCTTATTGAAAGAAGACGACCCACGTAGGGAATGCCGCTATATCTAAGCAATGCCCGTGTTATATGTAATACGTGAGTCATCTTTTATTTATAGATTATAGTATGAACGAAGATTGATTTCTTTTCGATCAATCACTTCGGTTGGTTCTTTATTTTCGATGGCCTTTTTAATCATTTTTGCTACACTGGCTTCTTTTCGAGCAATTACGATTTTTCGTTTATAGGCACGTCTTTTTTCTTTTCTTGTCATATTTCCTCATTGATAGGGGTTTGGAATAATCATGTAGTTTTGATCAACAACCACAACTTTGCTCTTTTTGGCTTCTTGAGGTGTGAAGAAAGACTTTTCACCACCATGGCCTTTACCTTTTGTCTTATCACCAATCTTATACATTAGCTTGATCGCAAGTTGACTGACTGGTGTAAAGATAATTTTACCATCTGAATTCACTCGACGCATGACAGTGGGATTAGCATCTTTTTCCATTGAAGTAATAAGACGGGGCTTGCTGAAATCACTGACGACTTTTCCTTCTTTGTTGATTTTGTATTCAGTTTCTTTGAGTTTTTCACGAATATCCTTTTCTGGTTTATTTTCCCAATCTTGAATAAATTCTTGCCAGGCTTTCTTCAGTTCAGAGTTTGTTATAAAAGCCATTTTTCATCCTCTGTTAAAGTTATGCGACGTTCAGCAATCATTTCAGCAAGATGTTCAGAAGCAAGTTCTTCCCAGTCTTCTTCAGTGAGATAGTCTTCTCGGTCAAAAGAATCTTTTTCGTATGTCATAATTATCTCCAATCTTTCTTGTCGCCCATCCATTCATTGTAAGCGTAGCCAGCACGATATGCTTCGATCTGCTCTGCGGTCATATCAGCTTCGAAAATATGTGTGCCACGGATTTTGGAACCACCTTTCCAATAGTTTGGTTCTTCGGGTCGGTAGTAATAACTATCACATGAACCTACATCAAATGGAGATCCATGAGATTGGTCATACTTCTCTTTCAAGGCTTGCATCTGCTGATGCTGGTCTTTCGAAAGAATTTGAATCTGCATACTTACCTTTGTTGAGGTTGTCAATCACTCACTATGATCAGATCATAGCAGACTGACAGGAAATGTCAAGGGATTTTTTTAATTTATTGAAAAGGGGGAAACTTCGAATTCAGCAACACTGCTGCGGTTGTATTCGAAATGGCTTCTCTGCTTGAAGTACCACTTTTCGAAAACGGGATTACCGAATTCGTCTTCATCGACGGCAACATAGGCTAAGGTTTTTAGGACTCTACCATAGCGGAAGCCGCTGTCAAGGCAGTGACCGTTGTCGGAGAAATATGGGGTTGAAACCCAGATTTTGTGGGGAAGTTCGGCTTTATGCTCGGCACCCCAGCCCTCTGTCTCACGATTCTCGGAGTATTCAAAGAGATGACCGTTCTCTTTCTCATCGAAGCGACCAAGAATTGAAGAATCACCGGTGCGAAAGTAGGTTGAGGTATCTGCAAATGCCATATGAATCTCTCAGTGGAGGTTGATGTGTCTCAATCACTATGATCAGATCATATCAGACTGGCAGAAAATGTCAAGAATTATTTGTCTACCATTCCCGAAATGTCAGATGGTTTCCAGTTTTTATTCACTTTCAAAAACTCTTTAATTGGATCGTCTCGGAGTGAGAAAATTTGCACTGCCTCATACTTCTTAGGCGCTTTTTCTCCTTGTGGACGAACCAAGAACCCAATTCTTGCTCCTGCTTTACTCATCAAATCTTTTAGTTCTAATTTCACTGCTTTTGATTCTTTTGATTCATTTACTATACGGTTCACGTCTTGAACGAGTTTCTTACTGATTTCCATTGATTTTTCCTAAGTTACGGTATAAAATATAATTACTGCAACTATTTATCAGAAAAATTTCTTGGTTTGAAAGTTACTTCTGTGAATCGCCCTGTGCTTTCCCAGAAAGATGAGATGTTTCTTGCTGCTACGATTCCTTTGACTTCTGTCACATCGAGCAACTGTCCGTTTGCGTAGCCGAAGATTGTGTATTTTGTCTTTCGTAGGTTCATGGTCAAATCTCGCTGGGGTTGATAATCAATCACTATGATCAGATCATATCAGACTGGTCAGAAATGTCAAGAACTTTTTTTTGGTGGGCCCTCTCGGACTTGAACCGAGGACCATCCCGTTATGAGCGGGGTGCTACTAACCAACTGAGCTAAGGGCCCATATTTTTATGGTAGAAAAAACTCTTTGAGGTGTTGTCCTAATGACATCATGACAGTACCTAATAGGAATACATTTAATACAACAAGGCTTCGGTCATTCCAATTAGCAGCAACCATTGCCCATAATGTCAATCCTATAGCAGTGAATACCAAATTAAAAGGTGGTAATGAAAGATTGGTAAGGAGTGTGCCAACAATAAGAAAGAAATTGCCGATCCATTTTGCCCAATAAGTCCAGTCATCAGTGGGTGTGACAATCTTTGTTAACTGTGGATCATTCTCAATAATTTGTTCTACATCTACAGTAAGATTATCTATTTGCTGTTCTGACATTATAAAGCTTTTTCTTTGTCTTTTAACTTTTCGAGTAGGAGCAAAACCATTGTTTGCAATTGATCCGAGTTTTTTTGCTCCTTCTTCAGCTTCTCCTCCATCTCCTCCATCGCATCCTTCCACCCGGCGGTGTAAACCTTGTCATAATCAAAGTTTTGCTTTGCCATAATCAAACTTTTGGTGTGGTGTAAACAGAAAGAGCCACATTGCCACAGCATCTCACGATACCATCTTTGATATAGTCTCGCAACTCTTGGCTGGTTTCCATGTGGCGGCAGAACAGGTCATGGCTCATCTCTGCCATGTCTGCGGCTTTGTCGAAGGCTGCGGGAAGCCAGGCTGCCTGAGCAGGGGTGAGGTTCATCAGGGTGGCGAGTTTCAGGAGTTTTTGTTCACGAAGAAACATAGCGAATCTCATTGTAGGTTGGTCAATCACTCACTCAATGATCAGATCATAGCAGACTGGTCAGAAATGTCAAGAACTTTTTTAATCACCTCTTTGTAATTTTCGAAGTTCATCATAAAGAACATCAAAATCTACAGGCTCTCCCAAGCGTCGAATCACTCCATAAACTTGACTATATTCTAAATCAAATTTGTCTGCGATTTGTTCTACAAATTCTTTTTTATTTTGAACTGGTTTGCGAGAAGGTCCATATATCAAACCATCATCTTCACCTGCTTCACGATAACGTCTATCAATATTATTTGTAGGAATATTTCCTTGAGGTCTTGCGACATTATCCATTCCTCCCCATTTTCCTTCCATCACACGATGAACACTTTGAATAAACTCCGAGTAACTTTTCATTGATTTCCTTTGATAAAGTAAATGTAATTATTTACTATTTATCAAAAACAATATTCACTCACATAATTCTGAGCTAGTTCAGCTTTTCTTTTACGACCAGCTTCGAAAGCAGCATAGGCAATTGAATGCTTGACATGAGGATTTGCAAAATCTTTGCGACAACCAAGCCAGTAGGCATTGCGACAGGGTGTAAGTGGTGCTGCTTCAGAGGTATAAATTCTCATGGCTTCTTCGAGTGAAAGATCCATGAATCTCTTTAATGTTTCACGATATTTGCGAACAGACCAAGATACATGCTTTTTCATTATATGCTCCAGTAAAAATTCATATACACAAAGGTGATGAAAGAAGGTCCAAAAATCATCAGAATCATACCAATCAGAGGTAAGAGAGATTCACGCTTTTTCATTAAGAACTTCTTTTAAATTCTTTTCCATTTCTTCATCAACGTCCCAGAAGATCCAATCACCATTATTCAACAGAACATAGATATATTCACAGCCATAGTCTAAAGCAATATTACTGTAAAGTTCGCCTCTGGTTTCACAGACTTCTTTCATTTCATGATAAGCACTTGACTTCGTTTCAGCAACTGTTTCGGCTAAAGCAGAAAAGCCTTGGAGGTCAACGAGGTCACGAATATTTTCTGAATTGTAATGCTTGAGGAGAGTTGCGCCAACACCTTCAGGATAACCATCCCAGTGGCAGTAGCAGCCTGAATACATACCATTCTTCATTTCGTAAGCGATATAACTTCTTGTTCCCATGATACCTCTGTTGTTGGGGAAAGTAAACTCACTCAATGATCAGATCATATCAGATTGGCGGAAAAAGTCAAGGGATTTTTTTAAAAAAATCGAACCATGAATGTAGGGCACAAGAATCACCAATAGACAAAAAACTTTGAATGCGAGTATATAGTATTTCATAGGTTGTCGACACGGTGAGTAAAGGCCAGCATGTTGCTGGCCAGTGGAGTTAGAAATTAGAAATGTATTGTGGTGTATCGTAACCGCTCTGAAGCAAGTCAACAACAGCAGAGAGATAGGTGACATGCTCATCTTCGTTTGATGGGCCAAATCCTACAGTTTTTGCCTGATTACCACGAACATAGCCAGTTTCGGTCAAAGCATCATCAATGTAATAAAACACCTCGTCAGCATCATCTGGTTGAAGGTCATGTAAATCAATCAACACATCACCTTTTTGCTCACGAACATGATTGAATTGATCAACAACTGAAGATAAAGACATAATGTTACTCCTTTTTAGAATTCATAATACGGTGGCTGTTGTCAAGCATCAGCCACGTTTCAAAAGAAGGTGCTGTTGAATCAACAACAACCTTTGCACGAGAAAACATCACGTTACCATAATAATAATGACCATCATCATATATTTTATGAGGAAACTCAAACCTCGTCTCCTCATCGTTATTCGAATATTCGTATAACTTTCTTGATTCCTTTTCAATAAATCTACCGACAACACATACCGAATTAGGTGCGAGTGCCATATAGTTCATATGTTAGAGATTGTCAAGATTAGCCACGGGTCCTTCTGGTATTGCGGCTTTTTTAAGATGTTGAGTCGCAGATTTCACAGACTTGGTCGGAACACGAACCATCGCAAATGCTGAATAACCAAGTTGTTCATTTTGATCAAACACTGGTTCTACCCAAGTTCTCCATGCTGAAATTTTTGAGATCACACTTCGGCTGGTGGTCTTATTTTTCTCTTTCGTTGCATAGCTTTGATTGATTACATTTGTACTAGCAGATTGAGCAACATTCATTTCTGAATAATCCATGTCAATGGATTGTGTGATATACTCACTCAACCGAAAAGAAGCATCACGATAGGCGTGTTTTTTTGCTTCACGTTCAGTATCAAAGACCATTGATTGACCAACTTGGTAAATAAAGTCACCTTCTTCCCACATACCTTGTTGAGTCCATTCAGGCCTGGCATCTGTTAATTCCTGATTGTATCGCATTCGCTCCATAGGATTTGACGGATCATTCGGCAGAGTTACTTGTGAACAACCGGCTGACAATAGAGCAATTGCGATTGCAAATAACATATATTTTTTCATAAAATTCTCCTTATTATAAAAATAAAAACACTCTGTTATTTATCTTTTAGACCTTTCAACAATATAAACGGCAACTCGTTCAGCCTTATCTAAAGGTAGATAACATTGATATTCTCCAACATATGTTTCATGAGCTACACGTGAGCCTCGTCCTCTTCGACGGATTGAATAATTCTTGAGAGGATTTCTTTTTCTTAGATGAGAAATAAATTCTTGAAGAGATTCCAATTGGTCATTCACATCAGTTTCACCTATCTTGATTGAAGTCTGTCCGTAAGGATTACGAATTTTGTTAAAGCGGTCTAACATGATTTCTGTGAAAGCACAAATTAATTGCTTTTCTGTGAGTGTTCCGAGAACATCTCTTACTGACATAAGCTTCTCCTAGAGATTGTTGACTATGATCAGATCATAGCAGATTGATTCAAAAATGTCAAGTCTTTTTTTATAAATAATTAAAAAACTTTCACTGAGAACTGTCATGTCAAATTATCGCATTCTACTTGTAGACGATGAGCAAAAAATCTTAGATGCCTATATGGATATCCTTTCAAGGACAGAGGATATAGGAATCAAAGAACTTCGTAATATGGCTTCAGCACTCTTTGATGACGAAACACATGTTGCCAAATCTTTCAACCAGTCTCTTGATAGCATCGGTGCTTCTCAGGTGATTCAAGAAAATGTAAAACTCCGTTTAGATACTGCTCAACAAGGTGAAGAAGCCATTTCAATGGTTTCAAAGGCTCTCGAAGAACAAGATCCGTATCTTGTTGCTGTCTTAGATATGCGAATGCCACCGGGCATCAATGGATTCGAAACTGCTTGTAAACTAAACGAACTTGATCCAAACATTGAGATTTGCTTCATCACAGCATATTCTGACACACCGTTTGAATCAATTGCTAAAACACTGGGCGCTGGTCGTTTTCTCTTGTTACGCAAACCAGTGAACACTCAAGAACTTTCTCAAACGATTCAATTCTTGGGTGAACATGGTTACAAATGTCACAAAGAACGATAGTCAATCCGCTTGTTTGCTTGACGGTCTTTCTTTGAATATTTTCGAATCTTTTCGAATTTCTCAGAATAGCGAGAGCGGAGAAGGAGAGCCCTTTCGGCTCCGAGTCTTGCTTTTTTCATGAGGTCTCCCTTAGTTGATTGATTATTTTAAAGATCATAGCATATGAAAATTGAAAAGTCAAGAAAAAAAATATATAAATATACCATATACTTTACAATAAGATAAAGAGGATTTTTATGACGCCCGATTTACTGAGCAAAATTAGTTCAATTGTGAATTCAAGTTTTGTTCCAAAAAACTTGACTGAAGTTGAACAACCTGGTCCAAAAGCTCAAGCAAATAAACCAGAAGGATCAACTCAGGAAGACCCAAAAACAAATACAACAAGATTTAATAATATTTGTAAAAACCTATCTTTTAAGAAATTTAAAGTTCGTGAAACAAAACCATATACATTTTCTGTTGAACCTAATTTTTCTAAAATGAAAACTCAATCATACATGATGATCAAAGGCGATAAAAGTCAACTTGAAAAACTAAATAGCCAAAGTGTTAATATAAAAGCAAAAAATGGAGACTTTTTATTTAAAGATAGTGATGGTCAAACAAGAGTAGTACAAAAGGCAGCACTTAATAAAGAATATTCTGGAAATGTGGGTGGTCCTTTGAAACATAAAAAAGATACAATGCGAGAAGTTGCTCGATACACAGGTCCTGATGTAGAATTTGCTTCAGGTACACAAAAAAGAACTCTTCGAAAAGGAGAGTATTTAGTCAGAGATGGTGGTCACTATGTAAATATAAGTGCTAAAGTCTTTGGACAAACTTTTGAAATCTAAACTAAGGAATAAAAAAATGCCAATTCATAGCAAGTCAGTTTATCAGGATATCGCCTCTGTAGTTAATCCCGCATATGCTCGAAAAAGATCAATCAATGAAGCGGATGCTCCAATGAAAGTTGGCGCTGCAAAGGCACCTTCAGCAGAAGATGTAGTTCATGCAATTACACGTGCTTTAGAAACTGGAAGTAATGAAGTAAAGAAAACTGCACGACAAGAAGCTCAAGCACTCAAGGACCCAATGAAAAAAGCTTTGAATGACTTGATGGATGCCTGTCCTGGATTTCCAAAAGCATCTGAAGTTTCAGATGAAAAAGAGAGCAAATGAACAAAAAACAAGTGATTGAAGATATCAATCAAATTGTTAATTTATTTGAAGATTCACGAAGTCCTTTTCAAAAGAAACAGAATGCTTTGTTTGCTTTAGGTCAATTATTGGTTCAGGTGAATAAGCAAATTAAAGAATTACAAGAAGTTCATGGAATCACAGCACCTGAATTTAATCAAATCAAAGGATTACTTGGAAAAACAAAAATGATGGAAAAGACTACTTTGGATAATTTGATTAAAAATGATCCTGAATATAAGAAGATTCAAAAAATTGGCTCAGAAGCTCAACGAAAAAATGCTGGCGTTTCAAGAGACAAATGGAGAAGATAAGTTATCAATTATATGAAGAGATCAATCGTATAGCAAACGTTCATCTTTATGAAGGTGCGAAGTATTCTGCTGAAGATGTATGGTTGATTCAAAATAGCTTGGATTCAAATTCTCCTTTGGGAAGAAAATTTTCAAGAATTGATACACCTATTTTTACAAAAATGAGTAAGTCAGAAAAAGAAAATGCGACTTATGATGTGGCTTTGACAATGAATGAAATTGGACAGATTCGTCAAAGTTTGATGTCGTTTCAAAAACGAGTGAAAAACCCACCTAAAAGAATAGCTGAATTGATTCAATTGCATACACCTAAACAAAAATTAGGAGCAACAAAGCAAATTAACTGATATGAATTATAGATATTCACGAATTATTACAGCAAGTTTATTTCTTTTTATAGTGACAATAGCGAGTTGTTCTAAAAAAGTTTCGAATAGTTTTCCTATTTCCTGTGAACGAGAAAACCCCAAGGGTGCTGGTCATTCCACTTATGGTATACATCAATTGTGGTCTTGCTGATTCACTTCATCTCGAATATCAATCGCATCATCAAGTGATATTTTTAGCATTTCACGAAAATATTTGCGACAATCATTATAACGATAGTATTGTTCCTCTGACATATCATCAATACTTCCTGCCAATTCTAAGCACATCTCTTGATATAATTCTTCTGATTTCAAAACTTCTTGAAAGACCGGACGATACTTTGTTGGATTCGAAAACATATCATCAACAGTATCATTCGATAACTTAAAGATACTCTCCTCACTCATCACTTCAGCAGAAGAACAGATGCTTGCGGTGACAACAATTGTGAAGAAAACAACAGATGCGATAAAAAAATAATCAACGGCTTTCATTTGTGTAAATCCTCTATAGCTTGTTTGCGGTCAATTTGTTGAATCATTGAAATCTTATTTGTATTGAACAACACCATCATTGTTTCTTTCCAACCAAATGGTGAATTGTGAATTTCATAATCAACTCCATGTTTAACTAAAAAGTCTCGCATTCCTTTACGTCCTCTTTCGGTTCGTAACAAATTGTCATTGATACAAAAATTTAGAATAATGTAAGCACCAACTTTTCCATTCTCATCAAAACGAGAATTCTCAATTCGATCTTTGATTTTTTGAACCTTTGGTCGTCCAAGACTACTGATTAGTTCATCAATACTTGAGATGTTGACTTTGACTTCATTGATTTCTTTTCCAGGATTGACATGAACTTTATAAAGTTTGCGTGAACCCTTTGCATATTTCTCCACAACTTGAGCAGATGTGGTCAGATAGAGACCAGGTCCATATTCAATTCTTTTGCTGCGAGGAACTCTTGCTATATCCTCTGGTGTTAGTCGATTGTCTGAACTTAGTTTGAGATTTCCACCATGATAGAAAACGAGACTCTTATCTTCGGTGAGAAATTGTGAAAAAGTTTTCATGCTTCCTTGGTAAAAAGTTCAAAAAGAATGCTTTCTTCCTGTTTTTCGATTGTTACCGGTCCTAATCGTTCAGCAATTTTTTTCGCATCACCCTTGATAAACATCAAAACGTTCTGATGACATTTAGCAATCTTACGAGAAGCATTCATAAACCGGTTAGATCGTAGTGCTGCTGTTGCGGGTTCTTGTAGTAAAATCATTTCATTATAAAAATTCAACCCTGCGTTCTTGAAAGCACGAACAGTATCTGAAGCAAGACCAACATAGTTACCATTCTCACGAACTTCTCCCACAACGAAAACAGCAAATGAATTTTCTTTCAATTTCTTACATGATTCATAAATGATTGTTTCATAAAAGTGACGAAACTCAGCATATGATTTCATTGCGGACAGGTCTCGCTTATCATTTGAATAGACCTCAAGGTCATAATAAGGAGGGCATGTGAACATAAAATCATATGTTTTTTTCAGCTTTTTCACATTCATAGCATCATCATGAAGCCACTCAGGAAAATGCGACTGGCAGAGATCCTGAGCCTGCTGGCGATTATGTTCCAGCTGTGTCGAAGATAAATCAATACCTGTATAATTTCGTTTACAATGACTCGCTACAATACCACGAACAGAGCCACCAGCAAAAGGATCCAGAATCGAATCATTCTCTTTTGTGAACCATTTATACATGATTTCACAAAGCACAGGATCAAAGATACTGGTGCGATTTTGTTTTTTTGCTAACAGTTCAGACAAGCCTAATAAGTTTGATTCTCGTCCTAATTCACTTTCAATTCCTAAATTCAACCAAAACCGACGCCGGTCTTTCCATCTCTTCTGCTTGACATCAAGAACAGAAATAGGTGGGATCATATATACATCTTCTAATCTCATATTACATTACTATTACCTTTCCAACTACACTATCAAACATTTTGTTAATTGATGATTCAGTATTACTGATCATTTTCTTATAATAGCTCACTGCTTGTTCCATTACAAACTTATCAGAGATCGCCAATGCGATGCTTCCCATACCAGAACCTCTGTAGACAAGTTTTTCCGGAAGTTTATCTAACTCAAATCGAAAAGGGAGTTTGCCCGGTGGTTCTTCTTCCCAAACATTCTTTGTTCCTGAAGCATACCAAACAAATGCTACAAAAGTGTCATAGAGCAGTTCGTAAAAACGCTGATACGTTACTGTTCCTTTGTTGCGTTTTCCTTCTCCTTGCTCGTATTTGTCTGTTTGTCTAGCACTATTGAAGTTACCGAATGTTCGAAAGAACCAGTGAATAATATCTTGACCATCGTTGATATTATTTGTTCTCAGTGTTCGAAGACGATCAATCCAAGCTTTTCTTGCTTGCTCATAACCTCGGTCTGTTTTGTATCGATCTTCATCAGGCATATAGTTGTCGATTAGAAACTCATAAATTTCATAACGAATAGCTTCCACAAAGTTACTATAAAAAGCAGACTTTGATCCACCACGGTTCAACCCATGACCCATACGATGCATAATGATCCAAGGAGTCATACCAATTTTTTGATCACCTACATTGTTTACATAAACCACATTGATTGACTTGCTTGCTTGTGGTGTAAGACCGCCGGTTGGTGAAAGAATCTTGGCTCTTTCAAGATAATCATTTAATTTACTTTCACCTTTTAGGTCACGGTCTGTTAAAACACCATGTTCTGACCAACGATTACTTCCTTCAAAATCACCAAAGTAAATTCGAAAACTTTGTTTGAATTCTTTGAGAACTCTGGTGAGTGTGTCTTTTGTTCTTGGATTTTTAATCTTCGCCTGGTCGGCTCTCGAAAAAGAGGATTTAGGTTTTTCACTTTTATTAAGGATTAGCTTACCTTTTCTTGTTCGACGATTCGCTACATCTTTATCATCATAGCTGTCGAGTGGTGCTTCGATTAGGAATTGTGAGAATGATTTCATAGGTAACTCTTTGATAAATTATAAGTTACCTATATTTATCAATCTGAGTAGCTGCCATCATCAATGAAGGCTTTTGTTTTTGTGCCCGGTTCGTCAGGTGAAGATGTGAGAATCATTGCTGCGGCGCCCATAAAAGCAAAACATAAACCCGCAATCAGAACAAATGCTTTCTGTGCCATTTTGTCGGGAAGAAAGTGAGGTAAGTTTTGACTACTGATATCTTCACCATCAAGTAAACTATGTATTTCTTTCTCTTCTCTTTGTGTCATATGAAAAGAAGAAACCTCTGCTCTCATTGTAAAGAAGGGGCGAAAGTATGATCGATATCGATGAACAAGATAGAGAAGAGCAACGCCCATCAACAAAGCAATTGGTAGACCAGACCAGTCAAGAAAGAGATGATAAAGACCGATGTTCAACACAATCGGTGCGGAAACAATCAAGGTCAATGGCATGTAAAGACCAAAAAGAAAAGTAATTCCTACAATCAATTCAATAGTTTTCACAGCAGGTAATAGATAACCAGAGGCAACCAAACCACGAACAAAAAGGTCTGCTTCTGTTGTCATTTCAACTACACCAGAAGGAACAAAGTTGAAGATACCATGAAGACCACCCATCACCAAAAAGACACTTGCGAGATAAAATCTTGCAAGAAGAACGCTGATGTTACTGTAATCAATACCATGATATAGTTTTAGTGTATTACCTGTATGTTCATCATGGTGTGTAATGTGATAGTAGAGACCAAAAATTGCCAGCATTGTTACACCGACAACGAAATAATGCCAATTTCTTTCAAAGAAATAGGCGAATAAACCATATAAAACGGATGTTGAAAAGATATTTTCCATTTGTCTCCTATGCTGCTATACTATAACCATATGATTGAATAAAATTCACAAATGATTTTTGTCCTGAAAATTTATCCTGATATAATAAATGAAATGCAGTACTAATAATTTCAGGTGGGTAACTTTTACGAGGAATTGAAAATCCAGAACCTTCACTTCCTAATGAATTTTCAATAAGGTTTTGATAGAGATATTTATCCTGACCTACAATAACCTCTTTGAGTTGAACACAAATTCGGTCATAATTTTCATCACTAATAATCGATTCATCTAGTTGATAATAAAGAAAAGAATGAACTAAAAATTGGCGAATAAGCATATCAATTTTC
>Ga0255762_10001381_pt1 | contig 21005 bp, 20 predicted proteins | sample 101ome_16_FD_179962 | JGI IMG/M metagenome (GOLD analysis project Ga0255762, IMG submission 179962) | Coastal salt marsh microbial communities from the Groves Creek Marsh, Skidaway Island, Georgia - 101401AT metaG (version 2) | ecosystem: Environmental > Aquatic > Marine > Intertidal zone >...
GGTCTTACCGGCGATGGTTACTTTTTCGTCGTAGATGTTGGTTGCGGTTCCCCGACGTACGGCACCTTCGAGGAGAATTTGCAGCTTATCGATGGTCTCTGCACTACAGATGCCTCGCTTGATGATTTCTGTTTCGAAAGATTCTACCTCTCGGCCGTGGTCCATGATTTTCTCCACGACTTGGGGCTTTACCATATCCCCATCATTGGCCACCGCATTGTAGATGGTGAGCAGTTGCAATGGCGTAAACTCTACCCCATAGCCATAGGACATCCAAGGCAGGGAAAGTCCAGACCAATTGTCGTCGCTAGGCTTTGGAATGGTCGGGGCGGTTTCGCCTTTGATTTGTACTCCAGTGGTTTGATCGAATTTGCGTCGGTAGAGGAAGTCCACGAAATCACTAGGGTCCTCTTTAAAGGAACCTTCCACGAGTTTTACAATTCCCGTATTGGAGCTGACTTCGAAGGCCCTGCGGAGGTTGATTTTTCCATAGCCGCCTTTGCGAGAGTCGCGCACATTCTTGCCATACACCGTATAGATTCCATTCTCAGTATCGACGAGGGTGTTGGTATCTGCGGCGCCTGTTTCGAGTAGGGCCATAGTGCTCAAAAGCTTCATGGTGGACCCTGGCTCGGTACGTTCCCAAACGGCGTAGTTACGAAGTTCGGAGTAGGTGCTGTCCTTAGGGTTGCGCCCGAGGTTTGCCATGGCTACGATACGTCCCGTTTCAACTTCCATGACTACGGCACATCCATGATCGGCCTCATATTTTACCAGTTGGTTCAGCAAGCTGCGTTGTGCCACATCTTGAATGCGGGTGTCGATAGTGGTCACTAGATCGAATCCATCCACCGGCTCCACGGCTTGCGGATCGTCCAGCGGTTTCCAATCGTCTCCGACGATTTTCTGCATTAATCGGTTCCCCGGCTTCCCTTTCAAATAGGCGCTGTAATACCCTTCGAGACCCGCGCTAGCCGCTTCGGTATCATAGCCGATGGTGCGCAGGGTGATGTCCGTAGCCATTTGAATGCGCGTTTGGTCCACGTGCACGATGATGCCGCCTTTGTACACCCCTCTTTTGAGGATGGGGTATTGGCGCATGCGCTGGAGGTCGCTGTAGTTGAGGTCTTTGGCGAGGAGGACGTAGCGGTTTTTCTGATTGCGTTTGGTGCGCAAGTAATTCTCCCATTCGGAAGCGTTACGGGTAGGGTTGAGTTTGGCCAATTGTGCCGCCAGCGCCCCAACTTCCTCTTGGAAGACGGTCTCGTCCACGGTAATAGGATCGAAGTGTACCGTATACACCGGCTTGGTGGTGGCTAGGGTTTTGCCGTCGCTACTGTAGATGTCTCCGCGCTTGGCAGGGATTTCTCGACGCTCGATCAATCGCTCCTGACTGATTTCGCGCAGTTCCGGGCCCATGATGAGGGAAACATAAAACAATCGGCCCGCGATGGCCACAAAGAGCACATAGATCACGGCACTGATCCAAGTGATTTTGCTTTTGATATGTTTCAATTCCGTACTCATTCTACGACGACGATTTTTTCAGGGCGCTCCTCCGGGCTTTGTAATCCAAGGGCTTGTGCTTTGCGCATGACGCGGCTTTCTAGGGACAGCTTGGTCAGCTTTTCCCGTGTTTCTGTATGTTCTGCCTCAAGGCTTTGGCGTGTTTTGCTGAGGTTGTCGATCTCGTGAACCTTTTGGTCTGCGCGGTGGCTGGTGTAGATGGCAATGAGGGCCAAGAAGCTCAACCAAGCGGCAAAGGGCAGCATGCGCATGAGGCCTTCGTCCCCAAGGGTGAGGCGGGCTTTTAATCCTGCTATGGCGTTGCTCACTTTAGACATCTTTACTCCAGGTAATATCGAGTCGTTCCGCAATGCGCAGCTTGGCGCTGGTGGCTCGAGGGTTTCTTGCATTTTCCTCCGCGGTGGCCACAACGGGCTTGCGGGTGATGGCTTTGTACGGGACGTGTTTGACCCCGTAGAAGTCGCTGTCGGTTTGTCCTTCGGCCTTGCCTTCGCGGATGAAGTTTTTGACCATACGGTCCTCCAAGCTGTGGTAGCTCATGATGACCAGGCGGCCGCCTGGCTTGAGTACGTCGGTGGCACCGTAGAGCATTTCCTCAAGCACCTCGAGTTCTTGGTTGACTTCCATGCGAAGGCCTTGGAATACTTGGGCGAGGTATTTGTGCCACTGACCTCTTGGGGCGAGGGGTTCGACCAATTCTCTGAGCTCGGTGGTCGTGGTCAAAGGAGCCGTGGCTCTTGACATCAAGATGGCATTGACCAGCGGGCGTAAACTCTTGAGGTCGGTGTGTTTGCGGAAGAGGTCGTACAGGGCTTGTTCCTCGTAGGTGGCCAATACATCGGCAGCGGAAATCCCCGTGTTGGGATTCATGCGCATATCTAGTGGGCCGTCGAATCTGATGGAGAATCCACGCTCGCCTTCATCGAACTGGTGAGAGCTCACGCCGAGGTCGGCCAAGATGCCGTCCACTTGTTGGGCGCCGTGCAGGCGAAGGTGGTTTTTGATGTAGCGGAAGTTCGCGGCGATGAACACCAGGTTTGGGTGCTCCGGCAGGTTGTGCTTGGCATCGGGATCTTGGTCAAAGGCGTAGAGCTTACCGGTCGTGAGCTGGTCCAAGATGGCCTTGCTATGACCGCCGCCGCCAAAGGTCACGTCAACGTACGACCCGGTTGGATCGATGTTGAGGCCCTCAAGACATTCTGCTAAGAGAACTGGATCATGGTAGCTCATTCTGACTTGGATTTATTCCGCCCATTACTTCTTCGGCGAGCAATCCAAAGTCATCGCTATCCATGTTCACAGCATTTTCATACGCTTCCTTATCCCAAATCTCTACAATACCGTTGTGCGCACTGAGTACGACATCGCGGCTGAGGTTGGCAAAGGCTTTAAGGTCGGGGCTGATCCCTATGCGGGTGGCGCCGTCGAGCTCTACAAGCTTTACTCCTGCGGTGAACAGTCGAATGAAATCGTTGTGCTTCTTCACGAAGCGATTCAAGGTGTTGACCTTGTTCATGACTCCATTCCACTCTTGCATTGGATACAATTCCAAACACGCGCTAAATACACTTCTCTTCAACACGAAAGCATCGTCCATCGCCGGCGCTAGCTGCTTCTTAAGCGCTGCCGGGAGGCTGATGCGACCCTTCGCATCCATTTTGCATTCGTGTACTCCAATGAGGTTTAACATGTGTCTAGACTGCTCTCTTACAAAAGTAGAATTATCATCCCACGATTTCCCACAAACGTACACATTGTGGATAACTTTTGCCACCTATTTGATGTAAAATTCCGCTAGGCCTTATTTAGAGCGGTGGGAAGAAGTGGGAGAAGGTGAAAATAAGGTGTGAATAAGATTGTGAATAGCTCTGGGTCCAATTGGCCCAAGAAAATGGCCTAACTTTGCGCCAATACTAGAACAGATGAAGATTAACACTGCCGAATTCATGAAATCCTCCGCGCGCATTAGCGAATGCCCGGACCCCATCAAAAATGAATTTGCCTTCATCGGTAGATCGAACGTTGGGAAGAGCTCTTTGATCAATATGTTGGTGCAGCGCAAAGACCTGGCAAAGACCTCAGGTCGCCCCGGGAAAACCCAGCTCATCAACCACTTTGAAATCAATGAGCAATGGTACTTGGTCGACTTGCCGGGCTATGGCTATGCGAAGACCTCAAAAACCAAGCGTGCTGAATTTCAAAAGATGATCACGAACTACATCAAGAACCGTGAAAACCTCATCAACACGTTCGTATTGGTGGACAGTCGCCATGACCCACAAAAGATCGATCTTGAATTCATGGAGTGGTGTGGCATGGAAGGCATTCCCTTCTCCATCGTCTTCACCAAAATCGACAAGCTCGGCTCCTCTGCGCTCATGAAACAGATTGCGCGCTACAAGAAGAAATTGCTAATGCAATGGGAAGCCCTGCCGCCGGTATTCATGACCTCGGCCGAAGGAAAATCTGGTCGCGAAGAAGTGTTGAGGTACATCGATGAACTCAACGCGAGCATTAGCCCACAGATGTATGGGAAATAAAAAACTCTTAATTGCCCTGTTGATTTTTGGCGTAGGATTGGCCCTAGGCATCGCCTTGAACATGCATCCCTTGTTTATAGGATTGGGCTCAGGCCTTGGATCGGCCTATTACTTCAACGTTCGCCCGAAACAGTAGAGTTTATTTTTCTGGAGCAATAAGTCCGGTCTTCTCCCCGAAGTAGCGGGCGAAGTCGCGCATATCTGCGGCCAAGGCCGTATCCTCCGTGGCGCGTTCGTATCCGTCGGCCATAGAAATAAAAGTCTGGTGGTACATGCGCTTCATGTCGTCCATGAGCATGTCTTTGGTCCACAGATCAATGCGCAAACATTCAGCATTTTTGTCGTCCCAAACGCCCATCATCAACGCCTTCGCTTGCTCGTTCGTAACCCCACCATCGGTGGCATCCCAAGTAATGGTTTCAGGGATTTTGTTTTCGTCAAGTCCGACGGTGATTTTAATTTCGCTTTCTTTCTGTACAGCCATTACGGTTTGTATTGAGCGTCGCGCAAGAATTTCTGAGCGTCGCGGATTCGTATCAAAGATTGAAGAGAGAGATCACGGTGATTCTCTGCATAGGATTGGACCAATTTATACCCGATGTACCGAGCCACACGACCAGGAATCTCGGCATCCATAGCTGTTCCCAGTTTCGAAAAAGGTGCCGGTTCGCTCAGGCGTTGGCGGATCATCATGTCGGTGGAAAAAAGTAATTGGTCCCGAACAAACACTTCCCAAATATTGGCTTCGTTTGCCTCTAAAAAAGCCCATTCCTCTGGGCCATAACCCAAAACCTCGGCGGCCTCTACCTCATAACCGGTCAATGCTTCACTGGCCACCGCCACCTTGCCGTGGTAGATCATCTGTGCCAACAAGGTAGGGTCGTTGAAGTTCTCTATTCCCATCGTCGCCAATATCGCATGGGCATATTCCACCGGTATTTGGCTTTGGCGCAACAAGGCGCGTTGGTAGGCTGGAATAAACTCATACCCGGGGTAGCCCACGCCTAAGAAATTATCTAATCCCACAAAGGCCTTGGCCGGATCACCCTCCTCGGCACCGGGGTAGTACAAACACGGGGTCTCAAGATCGATGCCGCTGATGTAGAAATACAACGCTTCAGGCTGAGGTGCGCCGAGCAACTCCTTGGCTCTGCCGCTCACTGCGTTCAAATCCTCGGCAATCGCTGCCTTGTCCATCAAGTTCTGGACGTTGGTATAGTGGTCACGCAATGTCGGATTGGCGCGCTCTTGCTTCCAAAAATTTGGGATGGGGTTGGATTGGAAAAAAGGATTGAAATAGGTGGTCAATTCTTTCATGTCGAGCGAATCCCCACCAAACAAGGCCTCGTCAAAATGGCGTACTTCCCAATCAAATGCCACACTACCTTCTGTGGCGTATAATGAACTTGGCCCGCCAAAACTTCGTTGAATAAAGAAGCCGATCGCGACCAAGAGGGTCGTTGCGAAGAGGTATATTTGGTAGGTGCCTTTCATCGGGTCAAAATTAAGGGGAAAGCAATGAAATTACAGGAAACGGCAGATCATATTACGAATTGGTTGAAAAGCTATGCAGAGAACGCAGGCGTCAAAGGTTTTGTTGTAGGCGTTAGTGGCGGAATAGACTCCGCGCTCACCTCCACGCTCTGTGCCCGCACCGGCCTTGAAGTCCTAACCCTTGAAATGCCCATCCACCAACATCCTGACCAAGCTTCTCGTGGTCAAGAACATCAAGCTTGGCTCTCTGCCAACTTCCCAAATACGCGCCATCTACAGGTCGACCTCACACCGGTTTACGACCACTTTGTCGCTGCAATGAAAACGGGCGGCGCGGACCACGAGCTCTCTCTGGCTAACTCCCGTGCGCGCCTTCGCATGTCCACGCTCTACTACCATGGCCAAGCCAACGGTTTATTGGTTGCCGGTACGGGCAATAAAGTCGAAGATTTTGGCGTAGGCTTTTACACCAAATACGGCGACGGGGGAGTAGATCTGAGTCCAATTGCCGATCTATTGAAAACAGAAGTGTTCGATTTGGCGCGCCATCTAGGTGTGGTCGATAGCATCTTGGATGCCAAACCTACGGACGGTCTGTGGGGCGATGATCGCACAGATGAAGACCAATTAGGCGCCACATATCCAGAATTAGAATGGGCCATGGCGCAACAAGAAGCAGGAAAGTCCGCTGCAGATTTCTCGGGCCGCGAAGCAGAAGTCATGGCCATCTATCTGAAATTTAACACTGCGAACAAGCACAAAATGCTGCCTATTCCGGTGTGTGAGATTCCGACAGAGTTCAAATAATTATTCTAACCTCACCTCATCTGTGAAGAAATAGCTCTGGTGTCCCGCACCAGGGTGCCAGTCTTGAAGTCGACCGGCATTGTAATATGTAATGCGGATGGCCTTTACACGATCAGTTTTAGGATTGCTCATCGCCACATCGTGGCGAATGGCTTCTTCTTGTCCTAGGGGGTTATCTATTTCCATAGCGCCGAAGAAATGCCACTGATCGTCCCCGTCGTATAATACTTGGACTTCCACCTTCTGCGGCGCTGCGATCCAAGCTCGGATATCTTTGAGAACACTGACGTGTACAGTTTGGACTTGTTTTGGTTTTTTCAATGCGATTTCCAGCGTCGCATCGTGCCCTTGTACTCCGACCCAATGTCCCTTGCGCCAGTCCGTATCTCCTGTGATGCCGTCGACCATTGCCTCCGGTCCCCCTGCCGTGTATTGACCAGAAGGATGTCCCATGATCCATTGCGCTTCTAGGTTATCGTCGCGCTTGCTGAACACGGCCCGGGCCACGTGATTGCCGTAGCCGAAATGTGGCGTAACAGCGGTAACGAAGCCGTCGTCGTAAGCCGTTCCAACACGTTCGCGGCCCTTGCGGTCCTTGTTCCATTTCACGTTTTCATAGCGGTCGTATCGCCACAGTTCATACTGCCCGGTAGGAATGATTTCAACTTGCGCGGTGCCGGTGAAGGTGCGCGGTACGCGGACAATAGGTGCCGGTGGTGTAGGGTTGTTGGTCCCCGTTTTGTAGCGGTACACCTTGCCCCAATCCGAAGGCTCGTCGCCTCGCTTCACCTGCCAGTGGCCGCCTTCGAGGAGTTCCTCGTGTGTGAAATAGCGCTTCTGAAAGGGAATTTGAATGCTATCTCCTCGGTCGTAATCCATGATGTAGGTGCCCACATCCTCCACAGTAATGTCCAATTCCTTTCCGCTGGGCAAATCCAAATGAATGGCATCCCACCAAGGCGTTGAAATTTGATATTCCGGTTTGCCCGGCACCAGGGGGTACATGCCCATCGAGGCCATGACATACCACGCGCTCATCTGTCCGCAATCTTCATTTCCGCTCAATCCATCCGGGGCATTTTGATACTGCGACCCCAAGATGCGGTGTACCCAATAGCTGGTGCGGCGGGGATTGTTGGTGGCATTGTAGAGGTAGGCGATGTGGTGCGAAGGTTCGTTGCCGTGTGCATATTGACCTATAAGACCGGTGATGTCCGCTTGCTCGCGGCCAGTGGTATGAGAGCTGGCATAGAACAATCCGTCTAGCAAGTCCTCGAGCACATCGTGTCTGGATTTTACTAAGAGCTTTTGTTTTTTGCGTGATAAGTGGTTCCAATTTTCACGCGCGCCACGAAAATTGGTCAATACTTCCATCCATCCTTCAATATCATGAACGGGCGAAAAGCTGTATTGAAACGCGTTGGCTTCGGTGAAGTGGTTATTGACCTCACGTGGATTGTAGGGGCTATAAAAATCGCCATTCGTACGCGGTCGAACATATCCGCTTTCTGGATCAATCAATGAACGGTAGGCAGAGGAACGCTGGTTGTAGGTGTTGTAAATATTCCAGTCCTCAAATCGCTGCGCCGTCCATGCGATACAAGCATCGTCGTAGGCATATTCCAGTGTCTTGCTGACAGATTCACTTTCGTCCTCAATACTTAGAAACCCATATTGCTGGTATGGCTCTAAGCCAAAGACATCCATTTCAGCCGTAGCGCGCATGGCCTCGAGAGTTAGGGCGGTATCGGTGTGGTAGCCTTTGGCAATGGCATCGGCGAGTACACTCACGCTGTGGTAGCCGATCATACAATCGGTCTCATTCCCGGCCAATTCCCATATCGGCAAACGCCCCCGCTGTTTGTACATGTCGAGCATGCCGTAAATAAACTCCTGCGTGCGCTCGGGTTGGGTAATGGTATACAAAGGGTGCGCCGTTCTATAGGTATCCCAAAGACTGAACACGGTGTAATGGCGGTTCACGGTATCGCGATAAATGATGTTGTCCTGTCCGCGGTAGCTGCCGTCCACATCGCTCCAAAGATTTGGAACGGAATAGGCATGGTAAAGGGCAGTGGCAAAGATGGCACGCTGATCTGGCAAGGCACTTTTTACTTTGCTTTTGGCCAATTCCTTCGCCCATTTCTCTTGCGTTTCAGCAAAAATCATCTCAAAATCACGTTCGGCGCTCTCACCATGGTAGTTCTTCCATGCGCCTTCTTCAGAGGTGCCACTCATACCTATACTAACTTCGGCATCTACAGTGCCTTCGGGCAAGGCTAGCCAATATACCCCGGGCGAGAGTTTCCAAACAGAATCTGGTGCCGGACTCACCTCAAATCCAAAGTAAAAATGTTGCTCACGGGCCCAACCTTCAGAAATTCTACGGCCCTCAAATTTTCCATTTCCTAGTGCGCTAAAATCCTGTTTCAATACTCGGTCTCGGAAATTCAAATCGACCATGATGCCTGGCGTACTCTCCCGAGGAAAGTGAAGCCGCAACTTCCCGATGCGGTCCCCTGCGGTAGCCTCGATGCGTGTGCCGTCGTCAAGAACACATGCATAATATCCTGCCTGAGCATGTTCGTCTTCTTTGAAGAACGGAATATAATCCCCTTCCTTGGTCGGCACAGAATACGGCAGCATCAACAGGTCGCCATAATCGCTCACTCCAGTACCGCTGAGGTGGGTGCATGTAAAGCCGTACATCGCACTGTCGGTGAAATGGTAGCCACTACATCCGTCCCACCCGTCGTATCGGGTATTTGGGCCCAATTGTATCATCCCAAACGGCGCCTGCGCACTCGGATGGGTGTGGCCGTGGCCGCCGGTTCCAATAAAGGGATTGATATCTTGTACGGAGGTCCACGTCGCTTCTTGAGCATGCAGACCAAGCCCTAGGAGGAGGGCAAGTATTTGGGTCCAATTTCGCATGTTCCCAAATTAAGAATAATGCGTAAGTTTAAAGAAACACAGAAGCATGTCCAGAAGAAGATTTCTGAAAAATCTCGGCTTGGCAAGTGCGGGTCTAGCCATCAAACCCATAACCACCGCCGCACAAACAACCGCTAACTCCCTTCCACTCAAGGATTCTCCCTTGGTGATAAGTACTTGGATCCACGGAATGGAAGCCAATGCGGGCGCATGGTCCGTCCTTGAAAACGGGGGTGCTGCCTTGGATGCCGTACAGAAAGGCGTGGCGGTGACCGAAAGCGACATGAACAACCGCAGTGTCGGCCTTGCCGGACGTCCGGACCGCGACGGTCATGTGACTCTAGATGCCTGTATCATGGACCACGACAGCCGATGCGGATCCGTAGCCTTCTTGGAGGATATTCAGCACCCCATAGATGTTGCCCGTGCGATCATGGACCAAACTCCGCATGTGATGTTGGTGGGCGAGGGTGCACAGAAATGGGCGTTGGAGAACGGGTTCTCGAAAGTAGATTTTGAGGTGCCTATTCCAGAGGTGCAGAAGGACTATGAGAATTGGCTCATTAAATCTGAATATAAAACCGGCGTCAACGTCGAAAATCACGATACCATTGGCATGCTGGCCTTAGATGCGAGCGGCAGAATGGCAGGTGCGTGTACCACTTCGGGCATGGCCTACAAGATTAGAGGTCGCGTAGGCGATAGTCCCATCATTGGCGCAGGGCTGTTCATTGACGGAGATGTCGGTGGTGCGACAGCCACGGGCGTAGGCGAGGCGATGATTAGAACTGCCGGTGCCTCTGCTGTAGTGGAATCTATGCGACGCGGGGCATCACCGGAGGAAGCTTGTTACGACATCGTGCAGAGAATTTTGAAAAAACATCCGGGTGTGGAAGGCATGCAAGTCGGCTTCTTAGCCATGAACATGCAAGGCGAGTACGGAGGATATAGTGTCTATAATGGATTCAATTATGCATTGCGCAGCAAAGACCGCAATGAGATGGTGGATGCCAAATACATGAGAACATGGGGGTAAAAAAGAGAGATATTCAGCGTCGTTGGTGGCGTATTACAATTGGTGCCACAGTGTTATTAGGCATTGTCTTTTTGTTTAATAGTAGGTCTGTCATGGGTCTAGAGGGACAAAGTTGTCGCGAATGGGCATCTGTAGGCGAATTGATTCCCCCGGTAGTTGCCTATGAGTTTGATAGCTCGGAGTGGAATCCTATCGACGAAGTCAACTATGAATTGGACCCAAATCTTGAGAGCGAAGCGTATCGAATAGTCTCAAATGAAGATGGAATTAAGGTCCTCCACGGGGATAATGGGGATTATCGAGCGAAGAGTACACTTAATCAATTATCCCTCTTGGGCAATGATCCTGTTTTGCCTTGGGGAACTATCGACGACCGCCCGGCATTCCGTCACCGCGGGGTACTTATGGATGTGTGTAGACATTTCTTCACGGTTGATGAGGTCAAGCGTCATCTAGACGTGATGGCCCTGTATAAATTCAATGTGTTGCACTGGCATTTAACCGAAGACCAAGGGTGGCGTATTGCCATGGATGCCTACCCAAAATTGGCCGAAGTGGCCGCCTATAGGACGCACGGCGACAGCACTTATGGCGGTTCTTATACTCGAGAGGATATGGAAGAGGTCGTGGCTTATGCGGCGGAACTGGGCATCGAGGTCATTCCTGAAATTGAGTTGCCGGGACACAGTCAAGCGGCCTTGGCGGCTTATCCTGAACTGGGATGTACGGGCGAGCCGGTCGAGGTAGCCACCGAATGGGGCGTATTTAAAGAAATCTACTGCGCCGGGAATGAGCAGACTTTTGAATTTATGGAGGATGTGCTGGATTATGTCTGTGAGATTTTCCCTTCGAAATACATTCACATTGGAGGCGATGAAGCCCCGAAATACCGCTGGGAGCATTGTACAAAATGTCAGCAGCGGATTAAGGACGAGGGCTTGCACGATGAGGAGGCTTTACAAGGTTGGTTCAATACTCGGATCGAAAACTATTTGGCCGCGAAGGGCAAGCAGATCATAGGTTGGGATGAAATCCTAGAAGGTGGTTTGAGCCCAAATGCGACGGTGCAGAGCTGGCGCGGATTTGAAGGGGCTATCGCCGCGGCAAAGCAGGGACACGATGCCATTGTGAGCCCTACCTCACATGCCTATTTTGATTACCCAGTAAGCAGCATTGATGTGCCGAAGGTATATAGTTATAGCCCTATTCCTTCGGATTTAGACCCGTTGTTGGCCGGGCATATCTTGGGCGGAGAGTGTAATCTTTGGTCGGAACATATCCCAGATACAGAAACCTTGGATCGAAGATTTTTACCGCGCGGCATTGCCATGGCTGAGGTGCTTTGGTCAAATCCTGCCGAGCGCGATTACGATGCGTTTTGGGAGCGATTGCAAGGGCACTACAGTTTGCTGGATGCACTGGGCTACGGATATGATGTAGAGCAGGTGCCGGTAAAATTGGGCACTAAAAATGATTCTTTTAAAGAAGAGCTAAAGGTCATCGCGACAGCGGAGCCGGCTTTTCCGAATCTCGAACTGGCTGTTGAGGCGCCTACCGGCATGACGATGGGCAGTGCAACTACTTTTACCGAGCGCGGGGTGCACCGAATGAAAGTGCAGCCGAATCGCGGCGGACACGCCATGGGTAAAGTGCTGAACTACGGGTTTGCGGTGCACGAGGGCTTGGTGACGCACAGTTGTTTGACCAGTCCTCCCACGGAGCCCTATACTGGATCAAAGGATATTCCATTGGCCAACGGTGTGTTGGGATCGGAGAATTACAGAGATGGAAATTGGGTAGGGTATTATGGGCCCGATTATTTCAGCGGCCACTTCGGCTGGGACCAACCCTATGTGATTGATTCCATTAAGATCAACTTCCTGCAGAGCCGATTGAGCTGGATCCTCATTCCAGAAAAGGTCATCACCGACGTATATGAAAGTGAGGATCAAATTAGCCGCTACGAGTGGGAGCGTACGAGCTCCACTTCTGAGGAAGGCACCTTTATTGAAACCATGGTCTTAGCGCCAGAGGGAGGTTTCCCAGCGACCCAAACCATTGACTTTATGATTCCAAATACCGAGGTATTGCCGGACAATCACCCATCTGCGGGCGAACGTGTGTGGCATTTCTTGGACGAAGTACAGATTTATGGGCGACCACTTTGAAATAGAGATAGCCATTGAGGAGCCGGGCCACGCGGCGCAGCTCATCGATTTAGGTGTACACCGCATCGAGCTGTGTAGCAATTTGGCGGAAGGCGGATTGACGCCGTCGGCGGCCCAGATTGAGATGGCAGTAGATGTGAGTGATTTGCCCGTGTATGTGATGCTCAGGCCTCGCGCCGGGGATTTTACCTACAACCGGCTGGAGAAGCATATGATGTTGGAAGAGCTGAAGATTCTTAGCGATTATGGGGCATCGGGCATTGTTTTCGGCGCCTTGGACGGCGGTCGTAATATCGATGCGGACTTTGTGGAATTAGTGGCCCAATTCTCTCAGGATTACGGTCTCGCCATGACTTTCCACCGCGCTTTTGATGCCTGTGCACGTCCAGAAACGGCGATGGAGCTATTGGTAGAATTGGGCGTGGAGCGAATTTTGACCAGCGGTTTCGCCCCCACCGTGGAAGGGGGGCTACCAGCGCTCAAGGACCTTTGTGATCAAGCAGCGGGTCGCATTCATATCCAGGCCGGTTCGGGCGTTAGTGCAGCCGTGGTCGATGACCTATGGGCGGCAGGGATCCGTTCTTACCATTGCACGGCGAGAACGAAAATCGCGGCAATAGAAGGAAGTGTGGAAGCCCAGCTAGGATTTGGCGATTATTGGTCGCTGGATACCAAGAAAATTGAAAATCTCAACAGCGCACTCTGGCGCAAACTGGCATAAAAAAAGCCCGCATTGAGCGGGCTTTTCTGTATTTGTTCAGTTGGGATTATTTGCCCCAACGTTGGATTTGTGCGATTTCGAATGTTAATGGAATTGGCACACCTGGCACGGTTACAGTCAAAGACGTATCCATTCTGAAGGTAAAGGCATCTTGTTCCAAAGTCTTGATCACAAAATCAAGATTTGCAGTGCTGCCGCCAGCACCTGGAAGGCCCAAGCCCAAATCAATATTCTTCAAAGTAAGAATGGTATCGTTCTTAATAGCCCATCCTAGTGAGTCCAAACGCGTACCTGCAGAGTCAATAGTCAATCCACCGTTATCCATGAAGTTTGCCTCCATCATTGTGGTACTTTGAGTGCTTGTAGAATCAAGAAATGGAAGAGCCTGGATATTCACCTGTTGGTTGATACCCGTCCAGACACCAGTTACTTTGAACTCAGTGCTTTTGTTTTCCCATTTTGTACATGAAGCAAGCAAAGCTGCTGCTGCGACGAAGAATGCGATTTTTTTCATTGTTGTTTCAATTAGGTCTTACAAAGATGTCAATATTTATGCCAGCTTCGACAAAGCATCTTCTTTATCGAGAGCAAGTTGCGCTTTTAAGGCGTCGAGGCCGTTGAAGTTCATCACCTCTCTCAGGCGATGGCCTACGGCAAAATGCAAGTGCTGCCCATAGAGATCTCCCTCAAAATCGAGCAGGTGAATTTCCACCGAGCGTCTGGTGCTCCCCACAGTAGGGCGTCGCCCGATGTTGGCCATGGCTTTGTGGTGCTCGCCGTTCAAGCGGACATAACCGGCATATACGCCGTCCGCAGGAATGAGCTTGTGTTGGAAGTTGATGTCGAGGTTGGCGGTGGGAAAGCCGAGGGTACGGCCGATCTGGTCGCCTTTGATGACTTCTCCACCAATGATGTAGGGGTGGCCTAAATACGTAGCGGCCAGTTCTACATTGCCTTCGGTCAATGCTGCTCGTATTTTCGTGCTGCTGATGTTGACCGCATCAATATCGAGTGCCGGGATTTCCTCGACTTCGAAGCCGTAGATAGGGCCAAATTCTTTCAAATGATCAAAGCTGCCTTCGCGATTGCGACCAAAGTGGTGGTCGTATCCGATGACCAATTGTTTGACACCAATCTGGTTCACCAAAATCTCACGAACAAACTCCAAGGAAGGCGTGCGGGAGAATTCTTTGGTAAAGGGATGAATGATCAAATGGTCGAGTCCGGTTTGTTCAAGTAGCCCAATTTTTTCCTCCAAGCTCGTCAATAGTTTGAGCTCTACATCCGGCTGCAACACCAAGCGCGGGTGCGGGGAAAAGGTCAGGAGCACACTCTCGCCGCCGACTTTGTGGGCGGTTTGGACTAATTGGCCCAAAATCTTCTTGTGCCCTAGGTGGACACCGTCAAAAGTACCCGTGGTGGCCACGGCACAGTCTAGTGCATTAAAATCAGCTAGGGAGTGGTATACTTTCAACTTGAGTTGTAATTTTCCGCAAATTACGAACTGTAAACCGCATTCTCATGAAGAAAATCGATCCTTTCTACGCCCTCCAAGCCGGGTGGGTACGTTATAAAAACAATGCCGGCATGTATACGGCGTTCACCATTGTTTGGTTCATTGCGTCGCTATTGATCAGCTCCGTAGCTGCGGGAATGGGAGGAATGTTCGCTCTTATAGGGGAGCGTCTCGTGGCTTTGCTGATGGCTATTGTATTGGGCGCAGGTACGATGTTTTTGACGATGGGATTTGCGCACGTGGCTCGTAAAGATGAGCTGGGTGAAGGGGTAAACTTCGGCGATTTCTTCAATGCCCTTCGTGTAAATCAAAAAGAATTGTTCGGGGTGGTGGTCCTTACTACTGTTTTGGGCCAATTAGGTTCTTTCTTCATGCCGTCGGAATTTATGGCAGCGGCCTCAAGCGGGTTCGACTTCTCGAATTTAGACGAGCTACAAATGATGGCTGAAGACATGCAGGAGTTGTACATGGACAACATGGGGATCATTGCCATGGTGACCTTGATTCAAATCGTATTCGGTGTGGGTTTCATGTTTGCCACCTACCGTGCTTCGCTTGACGGAGAAGGAGCCATGGAAGCCTTGAAGTGGAGCTTTCCGCGTGCCTGGAGCAACTTCTTCCGCATTTTCGTGCTAGCCTTGATGATGGGTATTATTGCCATCGTACTTGGGGTGCTCACCCTCTTTATCGGATTCTTGGTCATCATTCCTTGGATGATTCTCGTGCAGTTTGAGATGTATGACCAATTATGTGAAAAGCCCGAAGGCCACGATCCGGTCGTAGAGGAGTTTGATTACGATAATTAACGGCGAGTGAAGTCTTGATTCGACAAATGCAAAAAATTTGTCTCATCATGATTCAGCTCGCTAAATGGGCGTGCTCGCTTCGCGAGGAAATTCCTTTTTGGAGTTTCCTAATTACTAAACTTTAAGTCGTGGTAGAAAGGATTGCCAACTTTTGCTTTGCAAAAGATTGGCGGACCTCTGTGTGGTTGCATTCAAGTAAATCCCTCCATGCTGCGCATGGAGCGTTTCTCATCTCTCAATCAAGAAGTCGTGGATCAGGATTGCCAACTTTTGCTGGCGCAAAAGATTGGCGGACCTCTGTGGGGTTGCATCCAAGCAAATCCCTCCATGCTCCGCATGGCTTGGCTTTTTTGTTTCCACCCCTCACTAAAGCAGGCTTTGTTCGGTGTGGAAACAAAAAATCCCGACCAGTTTCCTGGTCGGGATTTACTTGTGCGGATGAAAGGACTCGAACCTTCACGCCGGAGCACTAGTGCCTAAAACTAGCGTGTCTACCAATTTCACCACATCCGCATCAATTGGGAGGGCAAATATATAGAGAAAATTAGTTTGACAAGAAAAAAGAATTGGCCCCAGTAAAAATTAACTTTGTGACAAATCATTGCTCCCATGGCGACATTCAATCCAGACGACATCACTACCAAAGAACGCCACATGAAATTACTAGGCGCCATAGGCCCTAGACCTATCGCGTTGGTGAGTACGGTGGACGAGTACGGTAACAATAATTTAAGTCCGTATAGCTTCTTCAATATTTTCTCTTCGAACCCTCCAGTGGTGATTTTTTCGCCGGCGAGACGCGTGAGAGACAATACGACGAAGGACACGCTGCACAATTGTATGGTGCAAAAGGAGTGTGTGGTGAACGTGGTGAGCTACGATGTGGCGCAGCAGGTGAACTTGAGCTCGGCAGAATACGATTCCTCGGTGGATGAATTTGTGAAGAGCGGTTTGACGCCGGTGGCCTCGGAAGTGGTACAGGCGAAGCGCGTGAAGGAAAGCCCGGTGAGCTTGGAATGTGAGGTTCGCGACATCTTCCATTTGGGAGAGGAAGGCGGGGCCGGGAATTTGGTCATGTGTTTGATCAAGCGCATTCACATTGCGGACCGAGTGTTGGCGGAAGACGGCGGTATTGACCAGGAAGAAATAGATTTGGTGGGCCGTATGGGCCGTCATTGGTGGGTGCGTGCCTCAGGGGATGCGCTGTTTAAGCTGAGCCCACCGCCAGTGGGTATTGGCGTGGATCAAATTCCAGAGGTTATTCGCCGTTCGACGATCTTGACGGGGAATAATTTGGGCCAATTAGGTTCGGTGACTGTCCTTCCCACAGATGCCGAAATCGAAGCCATGAAAAATGACTTTGATGTGCGACGTATATTGCAAAACTTTGCCGACGGCATTGAGTTGCGCGAGCAGTTGCACGAGATGGCAAAAGAATTGTTAGACAACGACCAAGTGCACGAAGCTTGGAAAGTATTATTAATAGATAAATCGGCCCGTTAAGAGGGTAAATGCATGCAAATAGAAGCCAGAATCCAAAAGATTATGGACGAGCAAGTGGTTTCTGATCGTTTCAGAAAACGCGAATTCGTAGTTCAAACCAAAGAGCAATATCCACAAACCTTGTGTTTTGAATTTACGCAAGACAAAACTTCGGTCTTGAACAACTTCCAAGTAGGTCAAGAAGTGAATGTAGAATTCAACATTCGCGGTCGCGAGTGGACCCCACCACAAGGAGGTGCTACCCGTTACTACACCACCTTGCAGGCTTGGCGTATGAATGCAGTGCAAGGAGCCGGTCCCGGTCCATCTGATTTGCCGCCACAAGGCCAGCCGTTTGAAGCGCCATCAGGAGGTTCTGATGTGCTAGACGACGATCTACCGTTCTAAACAAGCTTTAGATGAACAGCATCAACAGCCCGCTATATTTCATCGGTCAAGGGGATTGGGAAGTTCCAAACCCCAATGATGCGGCCAATGAAGAGGGGCTGATTGCGCTGTCTTGGGAACTATACCCAGAAATGTACGAACGCCTCTATCCGGCCGGGATTTTTCCTTGGTTCGATCAAGATGGGGTGGTCTTTTGGTTCTCTCCACCAGTGCGCAGCGTGACACCTACTGATGCAGTGGTGGTGGCCAAGAGCATGCGCCCCTATATCAATAAAGGTACTTGGCGCTTTTCGGTCAATACGGCCTTTGATAAGGTTCTCGAGGGGTGCAGCACGATGCCGCGTCCCGGACAGGCGGGTACCTGGATTTCAGAGATGTTCTTAGAGAACTTTGCCGCCATGCACCATCAAGGGCGTGCCCATAGCTTTGAGGTTTGGGACGGCGAGGAATTGATCGGTGGAACCTTTGGGGTGATGACCGGGAATGTGTTTGTGGGCGAGAGCATGTTCCACAGCGTGAAGAATGCTTCGAAATACGCCTACATCGGCATGTGTCAATATTTGGCCAATGTGGGTGTGGGGTTGGTGGATAACCAATTACCTACGGCGCACCTGGACAGTTTGGGTGCGGAGAATTGGGACCGACAAGATTACTTGGATTATATGGGCGTTCATTCGCCGGCGGGTGCGGCCAATGTGGTGGTGCCTGAGGTACACTCTTTTGCCCTGCGCTATTGATCCTTACTCAAGGCGGCGCTGAGGCTATTTAAACTTAATACACTTGCGGCAATCAACGCACCTGGGATGAGACTCAGGTAGGCTTTACCTGTCATGAGGTAGGGGTAATAATCCCGAATCATACTACCCCAAGAAGGCATAGGGGGCTGGGCACCGATGCCTAGGAAGCTGAGGCCACTTTCGATGAGGAGGGCGCTGGCAAAATTGGTCGTGCAAATAACCAAAAGGGGTCCCCAAGTATTGGGTAGGATTTCCTTGAACATGATGTGGGCGGTGCCGAAGCCAAGGACCTTGGCCGCCTCGACATATTCTTTTTGTTTTTCAGCTAAGAATTGGCCCCGAACTACACGGGCTACTTCGACCCACATGGTCAGTCCCACGGCGATGAATACCTGTGTGAGGCCTTTGCCTAGGACGAAGGTTAGGGCGATGACCAGCAAGAGGGTGGGAATAGACCAAAGCACGGACATGAGCCAAGACAAGAATTGGTCCACGCGGCCGCCAAAATAACCGGCTGCAGCTCCTACGGGAATGCCAATGACCAAGCTGATGCTCACGGCGATTAATCCCACGGTGAGGGAAATGCGGCTGCCTAAAATGATCCTAGAAAAATGATCGCGACCAAACTTGTCGGTTCCGAACCAGTGCGTACCCATCTCGCTGGACGAGCCTGGAGCGAGCATCGCCCTTTGGAGGTCCATGTCGTTGGCCATATCGCTACTGTCCAACACCAGAAGTGGCGCGAAAATGGCACAGAGGATAAGGCCCAGGATGAACCAGGCGCCAGGATGGCGGGTGAAGGTTTGTATGTTACTTGACCAAATCATTGACCACTTTTACCCCTTCGCGCAGCACGAGGTCACGCGATAAATTCTTATACCACTTCTGGTAAATATCCGCTTGCGCAGAATCTGTTTCAAACATGGTGAGGTGGTCGGGGAGGGCAACAACACCGAGGCTGTCCGGTGCCTTGTTGATGTTCTTAAACAAATCACTTTGCGCCGAGATAGAATCTTGGAAAGCCACGTAATCCCCATAGTTCAACGGGATGCGTTTGTTTTCCTCGCCCTTGGCAATCCACTGTGCATATTCCTTGAACGCATCGTAGGTCGGTTCCGTAGCCAAGCGCTCTGCCGCTCTTTTCTTCGCGCGGTCAAAGGCCTTGGTCCAATTCTTTTCTACCGCATAGGTCGCTTTTTCGACATAGTCTACCGCCAAGGCATGATCGTATTCCTTCTCGCCGATGGCAATCTCATCGTAGGCGCCCGGCAAAGAAATATCTGGAATAACCCCTTGCAGCTGGGTGGTGCCGCCGTTGATGCGGTAAAATTTCTCTGTGGTGATTTTAATGGCGCCGAGTGGTTTTAGGCTGTTGAGGTTGCCGCCCACGGCACGGTCGAAATCAAACATGTTCTGTACGGTTCCTTTTCCGAAGGTGGACTTTGACGGACCTACAATCAAGGCACGTCCGCGGTCTTGGAGTGCGGCACTGACGATTTCAGAGGCTGAGGCGCTGTATTCGTTGACGAGGATGACCAGCGGTCCGTCCCAATAGATTTTATTTCCTCGGTTGCTCTTGGCGCGAGTACCGCTTTGGAAATTTTTCACCTGCACCATAGGGCCCTTCTGAGTGAACAACCCTGCAATTTCAATAGCAGCCTGCAATGAACCACCACCATTGCTACGCAGGTCGAACACAATACCTTCCACGCCTTCGGCTTTGAGTTTTTCGATCTCGGCTTGAATATCATCTGCCGCATTTCTGTTCGTGCTCTTGTAGAAGTCGACGTAGAATTTAGGCAGGCGAATGTAGCCGGTTTTGGTGCCTATGCGTCCTTTGTTTTCTGCGCTTTTGCGGTCGTAGATTCCGCCGTCTAAGACGACGCTACGGGCGAAGGTGCTTTCGAGTTCCACTACATCGCGAATGATAGGGATGACCATACGTGAGCCGTCCTTTTTCTTTACAGTAAGGCGCACTTCAGTGCCTTTTTTACCGCGAATAAGCTTAATGCCTTCACTGATTTTGTAACCGACCACATCGACCGGCTCGTCGTTCCCTTGGGCCACGGCAATGATCTTGTCACCGGCTTCGAGGTCCCCTTGACGCCAACAGGCAGAGCCTGCGATGATGCGCTCGATAGTAATGTAATCGCCTTCCTTTTTTAACTGGGCACCGATCCCTTCAAACTGGCCTGTCATGCTGAGCTCAAAGTTTTCGTTTTGCTGCGGCGCGAGGTAGTTGGTGTGTGGATCGAAGACCTCACAATAGGCATTCATGTACATACCGAACCACTCAAGTCGAGTGACGTCCATGAGGTCGGAATACCACTCGTTTTGAAGTTCTAATTCCTTTTCGCGGGCCTCCTGCTCAAACTCCTCAAAGGTTTTGAGTGCATCTTTTTCGCCATTTTCAAGGTCTTCTTCCTGTGCCTGCTCTTTCTCGTGAATGCGATTAATGATACGCCATTTCAGGTGCTTGCGCCATTCATTCACTAAGGCGCTTTGGTCCGCGGGAAAGGATTTGCTCTCCGCATCGGTCCAAGTATATTCCTCCGTGGTATAATCGAAAGGCTCCTGTAACAGCTCGGTATAAATGTTCTTTGAGCGTTCGATGCCTGTGGTGATGAGGTTGTAGCTGAGCTCAAAAAATGCGGTGTTGTTTTGGTGAAACGCATCGTCTAGGAGGTAGCGGAAAGATTCTAGCGGGGCCAATTCCTCTTGCGTCAAAAACAGTTTGTTGTAGTCCAACGACTTCAAGTAATTCTCATATACCTCTGCGCTCATCTCATCATCCACCGGTCTAGGCTGCAAATGCACATTCGTCAAGGC
>Ga0255762_10001387_pt1 | contig 20965 bp, 9 predicted proteins | sample 101ome_16_FD_179962 | JGI IMG/M metagenome (GOLD analysis project Ga0255762, IMG submission 179962) | Coastal salt marsh microbial communities from the Groves Creek Marsh, Skidaway Island, Georgia - 101401AT metaG (version 2) | ecosystem: Environmental > Aquatic > Marine > Intertidal zone > Salt...
GACGTCCACCTCTTCAAAGTAGGAGAAGTGAGGGATCGTGCTGTACGAGTTCATCATGCCGTCGGCGATTTTGCGACGCAGTCCGATGACCTTGATGGCTTCCGTCCCGGTCTTGGCCACCTTCGCTGCACCGCTGGCCGGTGCAGGTGCTGCTCCGCCCCCAGCGATGTGCCGGTCGAGGTCCGCATGGCTGATGCGCCCGGCTGGGCCGGTGCCCGCCACGTGCTCCAAGTCAATGTTGGCCGTTCGAGCGCGTTGGCGCACGGCGGGCGAGGCGAGGACCTTGGCACCGGGTGCACGAGCGACAGGAGCGGCTGCGGGGGCAGCGGGTGCCGGTGCTGCAGGTGCAGGGGGTGCGACAGGTGCAGGCGCCGGTTCGGGAGCAGCGGGTGCCGCTTCGGGGGTGGGTTCGGCAGCGGGTTCGGCCGGCGCAGGGGCCTCGGTTTCGCTGGCGTTCCCCTCGCCGTCCACTTCGAAGACGATGCACACGGCACCAACTGGCAAAATGTCGCCGGCTTCACCCACGAGGCTCTTGACGGTGCCGTCGCACGGTGCGGGAATTTCAACGGTCGCCTTGTCGGTCATCACGGACAAAATGGGGTCGTCTTCCTTCACGGTGTCGCCAACGGCGACCATCCATTCCACAACCTCGCCTTCAACGACGCCTTCTCCGATGTCCGGTAGTTTAAATTCAAAAAGTCCCATGTTCATTCCTCCTGTGTTTTCTTGATGGCTTCAGCAATGCGAGCTGGACTGGGAAGGTAATCCCATTCGGTGGTGTGGGGGAACGGTGTGTCCCATCCCGTCACGCGCTGGATGGGTGCTTCGAGGTGGTAGAAGCACCGTTCTTGGATGGAGGCGCTCATCTCTGCGCCGAATCCGCTGGTCTTGGGGGCTTCATGGACGATGACGCAACGGCCGGTTTTCTTGACCGAGTTCACCACCGTGTCACGGTCCCAGGGAACCAGCGTTTGAAGGTCGATGAGTTCGCACTCCAAGCCCGATTCTCGGATCCCCTGTTCAGCCACGTGAACCATGGCGCCCCATGCAATGACCGTGCAGGCCGTGCCTTCCTGGACCACATGAGCTTGTTCGAGTGGAATGGCGTAGTAGTCCTCCGGGACCTCGCCGTCCGGGTGGTCGTTCCACGTGGGCACGTTGTGTGGGTCGCCGTAGAACGGACCGCGGTAGCACCGCTTCGGTTCGAAGAAAATCACAGGGTCGTTGCATTCAATGGCGCTGGTCAGCAATCCCTTGGCGTTGCGAGGGTTGGAACAGTACACGACCTTCAAACCCGGCGTGTGGGTGAACTGCGCCTCGGGAGATTGTGAGTGGTGGTGGCCGCCCTTGATGCCGCCACCCGCCGGGGTTCGGAAGGTGACGGGACTGGTGAATTCGCCGCCCGAGCGGTGGCGGAGTTTGGCGATTTCGTTGACGATTTGGTCGTAAGCAGGGAAGATGTAGTCGGCAAATTGAATCTCTGCCACAGGGCGAAGACCGTTCAAGCCCATGCCCATGGCGATGGCAGCGATGCCGCCTTCAGCGAGCGGGGAATCGAACACCCGGTGTTCGCCGTGTTTCTTTTGGAGGCCCGCAGTGACGCGGAACACGCCGCCAAAGTAACCCACATCTTCGCCGAAAATGACGATGTTGGGGTCGCGCTCCAATTGGAGGTCAAGGGCGGAGTTGAGGGCTGCAATCATGTTCATTTTCGCCATGGTCTCGCCTCACTTGCCCAGTTCCTCGCGCTGTTCTTGTATGTGCCACGGAACGGTTTCGTACACTTCGGTGAAGATGGTGGAGGCCGGCGGGTAAGGTCCCGATGCCAAGTCGCCGTATTCGCACGCCTCTTTGTAGGCGGCCATCACTTCGGCGTCGATTTTCTGAGCGAGCGCAGCATGGCGCTCCTCGTCCCATTCACCGATGAACACCAAGTGATCTTTGAGGCGCTTGACGGGGTCGCCACCCGGCCAGCAGGCGAATTCATTCTGAGGGCGGTACGCCGAAGGGTCGTCGGAGGAGGAGTGGGCGCCTGCCCGGTAGGTGTACACCTCGATGTGGGTGGGTCCGTGGCCTGCAGCAGCGCGTTGGCGTGCCCACTTCGTCACGCTGTAGAGGGCAAGGAAATCGTTGCCGTCCACGCGCAGCGACGGGATGTCGTAGGCCAAGCCACGCTCGGCGAAGGTGCGACCGCCGGTGGCCAAGGACACGTGGGTGGAGATGGCCCACTGATTGTTCACAACGTTGAGGATGACGGGGGGCTTGAACGTGGAGGCGAAATTCAGGGCGTAATGGTAATCGCCTTGAGCGGAGGTGCCGTCGCCCAACCACGAAATGCAGACTTCGTCGTCGCCTTTGTACGCACTGGCCATCGCCACGCCAACGGCTTGCGAGAATTGTGTGCCGACGGGAGATGAAATCGAGATGAATCGGCCAGGGCGCCAGGTGTAGTGAACGGGCATCTGCCGTCCTCGAACGTTGTCTTCGGTGTTGCCGATGCAGTGGCAGATCATGCTGACCATGTCGCGTCCTCGCACGAATTGTGCCCCGGGCTGACGGTAGGAGGGAAACAGCCAGTCCTGCTCTTCAAGCGCCATGGTTTGGGCGATCGCAATTGCCTCCTCGCCGAAGGAGCGCATGTAGAACGAGAGTTTGCCCGTTCGTTGCATCTTGATCATGCGGTCGTCGAAGATTCGCAGGCGCATCATGTACTCAAGGCCCTGAATCATCGTTTCGGCATCCAACTCGGGGTTCCACTCCCCAAGCGCCTCGTCGTCGTCGTTGAGGACCCGAATCAAACCGGCGGCATGCTCCACCGTGTCCTGAGCGGAACAAGTGGCCGGGTCAGGCCGAGTGAGGTCCCCGGGTTGCTGTTCAAACGCACCCCCAAACGAGGGCTCGTCACCGGGTCGGAAGGGAGCCACGCCGATGGTGTAAGGCGTCGTTGTAGCCGTGCTTCGCTCCGTCATCGTTCCACCTCACGGCTCGTCCGTCTTAAGGGGTGTCGGTGGCTTGGGCTGGCGTTCAGCCACGCGAACGTAAGCGCCGGGCATGGTTTCGGCGTTCGCAGGGTCGTGGGTCTTTCGGTACAACAAGCCTGCCTTGAAGGATGAGCGAACCAAGGGGCCGCTGGCGACGCCTGAAAAACCGAGGTCCATGGCGCGCTGCGCCCACACGTCGTACATGTTCGGTTCGGGAAAACGGTCCACCTTCAGGTGCTTGGGCGAAGGGGCGAGGTATTGCCCGAGGGTGACGAGGTCAACCCCTGCCGCTTTGAGCAGCTCGAGCGCTTCGTCGATTTCCTCGTCGGTTTCACCGACGCCCACCATGATGGACGACTTGGTCACGATGTCCGGTCGCAGACGTTTTGCTTCGGCCAAAATGGCGATGGATTGAGCAAATGAGGCTCGGGCATCCCGGACGGTGCGGTCCAGCCGAGGGACGCATTCGACGTTGTGGGCGAACACGGCCAACGGGCTGTCCTCCAAGAGATGCGCAAGGGCGTCAAGGTCGCCGGCAAGGTCCGAACACAGGAGCTCCAGAGTGACCTCGGGCGACCGAGCATGGACAGCAGCTAGGCATTGCTTGTAGTGGTCGGCGCCGCTGTCGGGCAGGTCGTCGCGGTTGACGACCGTCACCACCGCATGGCGCAGGTTCATGGAGGCCACGGCTTGTGCGAGGTGCTCGGGTTCGTCCTGGTCCAGCGGAGGCGGTGCTTTGATGGTCCCCACGGCACAAAATCGGCAACCTCGGGTGCATTCTTGGCCGGCGATCATGAAGGTGGCGTCGCCGGACGCCCAGCAGTCGTGGATGTTGGGGCAGCGTGCTTCTTCGCACACCGTGTGCAACCGGTTGTCTTTGACCGCTTCTTTGGTGGCTTGGAACACCTCTTGCTGTTGGCCGTTGGGTAAGGAGGTGCGGAACCAGTCAGGGAGGCGGCGGGAACGGGCGGGAGCCGGGGGATTGGCGGCCATGGGGAGCGTGCGTTCGGCCATCTTCTCCCCCCTCAGGATGCGCTCCCGTCCTCCCGACAAAAAGGTGTGTGGTTTGGTGGTATGGTGTTGCCTTCCTTCCCTTCGTGCTGAATGGCTGTTTTTTTGACCCTTGGAGGTCGGCGTGGATACAATGCTTCATCACCCATCGCCCGCATGTCAAGTCATGTCGGTGAAGGTTGTGCTCATCACGGGGGCCGGCCAACGACTGGGCGCGGCGAGCGCACGCCGCCTCATTCACAAAGGGTGCCACGTGCTCCTCCATGTTCGTTCATCGGTGAGCGAGGCCGAAGCGTTGCTCGCTCAAGCTGAGGCCAATGAGGCCACGGGGTCCGGTGAGGTCGTGGTGGCGGATTTGACCGATGACGAGGCGCTGCAACGGCTCGTTTCGGAGGTGGCCAACCATCCGCTCGTGGTCGCCAACGGCTTGTTCGGTGTGGTTCACAACGCTTCGCTCTATAGCCCTTCATCCTTTGCAGAAACACCCCTTGAGGTGTACCGGCACCTGACGCGCCTCCACATGGATGCACCCTATGCGGTCACCCAAGGCTGCCTTGAGGCGCTCAAGCGCGGCCGGGGTTCGGTCATTGGCATGGTTGACACGTCCTGGGGGCGGGTGTGGGGCGGTTTGGCGCACTACACCTCAACCAAAGCAGGGCTCCGCCAATTGATGCTCAACTTGGCCGGTGATCTCGCTCCCGAGGTACGCGTCAACTGCGTGGCACCGGGGGCGGTCATGGCAGCCGATTGGGAAGCCGAACACTTCGCCTCCGTCGTCGAGAAGGTGCCGTTGCAGCGCTCCGGTCAGGCCAGCGACATCGCAGCTGCCATCGACCATCTCCTTCATCACCCCACCCTGACCGGTCATGTGCTCCACGTGGACGGCGGCTGGTCCATTGTGGAATAGGGAGCCTTCATCAAGTGGGGTCCGGTGACTCGACTGAAGCAGGGGTGGCTGAGGTGGTCAAAGGCGCCGGGCTTAAGATCCGGTCCCGTATGGGTTCGTGGGTTCGTATCCCACCCCCTGCACCATGCTCGTCCGACCACGAAGGGGACGGTTTCAGCACACAGGATGCAAAACGGTTTAACACCCCCCTTGGTCACCTCAACTCAGTGGTAACCATGCGCGGTCACGTTTCGCTCGAAGGTAAGCCTGGAAGCGCCGTGTCGCTCGTGGTCCTCTTCGTGCTTTCGCTTCTGACCGTGGGCTTGGGTGGCGCACCGTTGTCCGACGGGGCGGCGCATCTGGGTGACACCGTTTCGTCCAGCGCCGTGGGCGCCAACGAGCAGACCTACGAACTCTACTTCGATTCACCCAACTCCGAATTCGGCGGTGACGGCGCCATTGTCACCAGCGAACCATCCGGCGGTCGTGAGGAAGGCAGCGCCATCGAAGGGCTCGAGTTCCGGAGCACGGAAATGATCTCCGACCTGTACATCAACGGCTCGGGGTCGGACAACACCGTCCGATTGTCGGTGAACTTTCGGTTCCGAGGCAGCGACCAGTCTACGGCCGACGTCACCTTTGCCCTCAAGGCCGGTGACGTCCAAATCGATTCACAAAGCCGCTCGCTCGACTCGCCCTGTTCTTCATTGAACCCCAACTCCCAGTGCAGCTGGGCGGTCATGGAGGTTGAATTCGAAGCAGGTGACAACGGGTTCCGTGTGCCCCAAGGCAAGCAACTCAAGGTCCGCATTGACGCCCAAGCCACCTGCGAAGGAAGCGGTGGTGGCGTGCTCTCCCCCGACTGCGAGGTGGAGATTGCCTACGGCGACGTCAGCGGCTCGGGCAGTTACTCCCGGCTTCAGGTGTACACGAACGCCCTCACGGGTTCTTCGGTGAAGGTGCACAGCTGCCACGAGAACTACGGCTGCAACTGGAACGATGCAGAAAAAATCACCTGGTCGCCCAATCATCGCGCTGAATTCCGTGAGATGCAATTTTCCATTGAGGTCCGCGATGCCTTTGGCAGGGACGACATCGAGGAAATCATGCTTTTGATGGACACGCCCAACAGCGCCAACGTCGTGTTTGAGAACGAATTCACCGACGACGACCTGCGCTTGGACAACAACGGGTTGATCGGCAACCACACCTTCACGTACACGCCTGGGATTGCTGCTGGCGACTATCCGCTGTACCTTTTGGTGGAAGACGTCCAGGGCCATTCCGTTCGCTTCGAACACCCCGGCATCACGTTCCTTGAACACGACGTGTACCTCACGCTGCCCTCCAGCCAACCCGATGTCGTGCTCTTCGCACCAGGCGCCTCGGTGACGGTTGAGTTCCTCATCGAACACACCGGTGCGTCTTCGAGCAGCCTTGAGGTGGTGTTCGATCTCGACACGAACCTCCCCAGCGATTGGTCGGACCCCATCTGGAGTGTCCCCAGCAAAACCTACGCGCTGTCAAGCGGCGGGCAATCCTTGCGACCGCAGCTGGAGATCAACGTTCCCGAGGGCGACGTAACCTTCGCTCCCGATTCCCTCGAAATCATCGCCCGGGTGTACGCTGAAAACGACCTCGGTCAAATGGAGGAGGTGGCCATCAAGGAGATTGACCTCAGTTTCGAGGAGGTGGATGTGTACGCACCGCCCCGCCTGTTCGCTTACGAGGACGAGGCTCACCAAGTCCAAATCGCAGACTCCACCCGCCCCGAAGCCTACGATGAAACGCTCTCCCATTACGTGGATGCCGAGGAAATCGGTGATTTCTACCTCGACGTCTTCAACACCGGCTTCATCACGGATGCTTTCAAGATCCGTGTGCTGGAACAACCCGACGATTGGCAATACCGCTTCTACGACAACAACACCGGCATGGAACTGGTGGAGGAAGGCATCTACGCCATCACGCCCGACATCGGTTCCACGCAAATTCTGACCGTTCGCATGGAGGTGTACCCGCCGGTCGACCGTGAAAGCACTGACATCGGTCTCTTTTCCATCGCCGTCACCAGCCAGGAGGACAGCGACTTGCGAACCGACGTATCGTTCACGGTGCACAGGACCTTCGGCATTCTCGTTGAGGTCATCTCCGACAGCGACGGCGTGGGCGACGACAATCCGTTGGGCCAAGTCGGCCCGGTCGGTCCGGATGCCTCCGTGTTCTACAACCTCCGGGTGACGGATTCCAGCGAGGGGACGGGCCAAACCACCTGGCGCGTGGTCAACCCTCGTGACGTTGAGCGAAACACCGAAGCGAACCCCAAGTACGGCTCATGGGACTACACCATCTCCAACGGTTCCAACAACAACGTCGTGGTTGTTCAGTTGGCGCCCGATCAGCACGCTGACCTGCGCCTGGACATCACGGTTCAAGGCCAGATGGAAGCGGGCGAACACACCATCTACACGCGCATCATTGAGGAAGGCGTTGACATCGACGATGCGCGTTACTTTGACCTCCCCGTCAAAGTCGTGATCCGAGAAGATGTGGTTGAAAACCGCATCGAGATCATTGAGCGGAACGAAAAATCCCGGTTCACACCAGGACAACAACAAAACCTCGATTTCCGTGTCAGCAACCAAAACAACATCGCCCTCGATGTGGTCATTCGTCTCGACCAGCCAGAGGGCTGGGAGGGCACCATTCGTGCGACGTCGAGTCAACTTGGAAGTGATTTCCTGATCCTCAACCTCCCTGCTTACACGAGCAAGGACTTCAGCGTCACCATGGTCGCCCCGGATTCGCTGAAGGACGGCGAGCAAATTGGCATCGAGCTCCGTGTCACGCCCATGGACAACGAGACGCCCTATGGCGACAGTTTCAACCAGGTGTTCACGTTCAACTACCTCACCGAATGCGCTGGAGCTGCCTGTTTGGTGGGTGAACTCATCAACCCAGAGCCACAAACGCTCGTGTTCTATGCCATGTTGGTGGGGCTGCTCATCTACGCCGTCCGTCGAAAGCCAACTGCCGCACCGTTTGAGGAAGTGCCCGCTTACGAGGCCAAGGATGAGGTTGTGTTCGAGGAGGAGGACGATGATCTCCCGCCCCCCGTGACGGCATCGGACGACGATGACGACCTGGAGTTGCTCGAAGAACTCGAGGACCTCTGAAGGCGCCCCACCGGCCTCGGTGTATGAACAATGCACCATTTCCCTTATGAGGGTTCAAACCAACCCAACAACATGCAACCAGCGAACGCTACGCTGAACCTCGGTGCGGCCGCCCATCGAGAGGCGTTGTTGGCCCGACAAAGGTCCGTCCGCTCGGTGGCGTTGTCGGCGTTGATGGTGCTGTCCACGTTTGCAGCCATTCCCTTCGTTTCCTACGATGTGCAAGCGGCCTCGGACACCGACGGTGACGGCTTGACCTACGGTTTGGAGTACCTCATTGGAACCTTGCCCAACGACCCCGATTCGGACAACGACGGCTTGCCCGACGGCTGGGAATGGAACTACGGCTTGGACCCCTTGTCAAGCAACGGTGCTGACGGTGCCACGGCTGACCCTGACGGGGACGGTATGTCCAACCTGCAAGAATACCTCTACCTCCAGCCCTCGGGTTGGGATTCCTCCTCCACATCCTACCTCGACAACGGTGTGTGGTGGAACGGCACGATTCCGGTGAACGATTGGAACGAAGAAGATGCCCTCCAGTACAACCAACCTGGGTGCGGTGATTCGGGTTCCGATGGGTCCGGTTCGGTCATCCTTTGCGATGAAGACCCCGTTGGCAACATGTGCGCCAACGGATTTGACGACGACAAGGACGGTTTCGTCGACGCTGCCGATTCCGACGGTGACGGTGACGCCGATTGTTTGACCGACGACGACGACGGCGATGGGGACATCGACGAAGACCCCGCCGGGTGGGACACCGACGGCGACGGGATGCCGGACGGATGGGAAGCCGCCAACGGGCTGAACGCCACCTCACCGTCCAACGCCGACGGGCCCAACGGTGACCCCGATGGGGACGGACTGAACAACCTCATGGAATACGTCAACCCGACGTGGACCACCATGTGCGGCTCGTCGCCGTGTTTCCGCAACGGCCCGGACGGCGTCGTGACGGAGACCACCTCGCCGTGCAACCCAGCTGCCGGCCAAGGGCCGGGTGGTTGCGCCACGTTCACGGCCGAGGTGGACGGCATCACGTCCACCAACCCGCAAGTGGCGGACACCGACGGCGACGGTCTCAACGATTCCTACGAAGCCCTCACGCTCTTGACCGACCCCACTTCCTCGGACACCGACGGTGATGGTGTGTCCGATGGCATCGAGGTCAACGGTGCGTACGGGGACCCTGCTCAAGCGAGCGACCCACGCAACAACAACACCGATGGTGATGCCTTTGATGATGGTGAAGAGGACGCCAACGGGAACGGGTTGCTCGACGACGGCGAAACCGATCCCACACGTCGCGAAGATTCAGGCGACGCCGACAACGACGGCATCCAAAATTGGGAGGAAAACCTCACCTGCACCTTGTGGAACGTGGCTGACACGGATTTCGGCGGTGTGAACGATGGTGATGAGCGCAACATCAGCCACGGGACCGACCCTTGCGACTCGCTGGTGAACTTCGAGACGGCGTTCGTGAGTTACAGCGGTTCGTTCAACCAGTTGACCGTCAGCAACGGGACGGGCTTCAATCCCGCCGGTGGCGTTGGCTGGTACAACGTTTCGGGGACATGGGAGGCGTTCAGTTACGCGACGGTGAACGGCAACGTGCTCCAACAGGTGTCGGCCGGCCCTTCGGGCACAGCGACGGAGGTGGCCAACCGCAACGGTTCGTTCTGCCACACCCAAGCGGTCGCCGACGGCAGCATTGGTGGTGACCGTGACTACTGCGACGACGACTACGAAGACACGGACGGGGACGGTCTCGCCGACTGGCAGGAGTTGTTGGGCACGTTTGGATGGTTCTCCAACCCCACGCTTGCGGATTCAGACGGCGACGGGATGGACGATTTCAACGAGGTGTTTGACAACACGGACCCGAACGAACCGTGCACCAACCTCCTCGATGACGACGGTGACGGGCTCAACAACTACTTCGAAAACACCACCGGCTGCGACCTGGCCTACATCGGCATCACCAACGGCTCAACGGACGTGTGGGTGACGATGCACAACGGGTTCGATACGGATGCGGGTGGCGTGGATGACCGCACCGAATACTTTGACGGCACCAACCCTGAAAACGACCCAACCGATGACATTCAACCCGACGATTTCGACGGCGACGGCATTCCCGACGCCGTGGAGAACCTCACCGGCACCGACTGGACCAACCCGGACACGGACGGCGGCGGCATGATCGATGGGTTGGAATGCCCCGACATCTTTTGGCTGGTGAACTGCGCCGGTGCGCCCTTCGACCCCTTCGACCCGAGCGACGACATAATCAACACCGACGTTGTGTTCTGGGCCAACAACACCACGGGAACGGTCGACCTGGATCTGGACCACCGTTGGCGGGTCAACACCAACGATTTCTACACCGGGACCACCTACGCTCATCTCCCGACCGTGCATCCAAGCGAGGAACTCACCCTTCCGGCCAGCAACTTCACCCACCTCGCCCCGCTCTCCTTTGCCAACGACACCGTTCGGTGGAACGTGGAGTTGTCCAACGCCATGATGGACGGGCAGGTGCCGGCCCCGGCGGCCTACTCCAATGTGTCGTACATCTTCGACGTCTCAAGCATCCTTGAACGGAGCAACGACACCCACACCCTCTCCGTCGGTTTGGGACCCGTCAGCCAGATCATCTACGAACAACCCGAGTACTACTTCGACTGGGACACGCTGGCAGCCACCACGATTGCCGGTCAAGGGTTCCCGTATGAATTGGTGACCGACGACAAATTCACCAACACCTCGGACCCCCACTCGTTGGTCAAAAACATCACCGATGCGGTCGTGAGCCAAGCCGGCGCCACCGATGCTTACAGCACGGCCGCTGCCATCGAGGACTTCTTGATCAACGGCAACGCATCCACGGAATTCAAGCGAAACCACAACGGCTCGGGCACACCCAACCTGCTCGACCTCACCCTGAACCTGCTCGAATTCACCCTCGAAGGGTCATGCCGCGAATTCAACACCGTCTTTGTCACCATGGCTCGTCTCGCCGGTTTGCCTGCCCGACAGGTGAGCGGTTACATCGGCGGAACCTGGTCAGGGACCGGCTATGCTGTCTATTCCAACAACGCCGCCACATGGTCGGAGGTGCGGCTCCAACAAAACGCAGGCAACGGCGGCACCGATTTGGGTTGGGTCGCCTTTGACCCTTGTCCACCCGCTGAAGAGATGGAGGTGGCCAACCAGACCATCTCGGCATTGACCTTCACGCGCGATGTGAATCAGGAAATCGTCGTGACCGGTCAACTCCGTTACGCCGAAAACGGTACGCCCGCCACGGATGTTCGCGTTAAGGCATACCTGACCCCCGTTGACGAGGCGTCCTTGGTGCCCGGTCCCGGCGGTGTGATTGAACGCCAACTCGATGAGAACATGACCGATGCCAACGGCACGTTCACGCTTCGTGGCTTCCCCAACCAGCCCACCGCTCCGGGCATGCACAACATCGTGGTCGAGCACCTCCAGACGGGTTACGTGCCGAACGGCGGCATCGTCTACGATGCCTACGTCAACCTCACGGACAACGCCACCATCGCCCACACCTCACCGGGGGCCATCGATGCTCCGGTCGCCGGTGCGGGGGCCACCACGGTTTTGGAAGGCACGCTCTCGTTCCAAAATCTGCCCGACAGCGACTTCACCAACCTGCCGGACCAAACGGTGTGGCTGGCCTTCACCTCGTCGGTGGACGGCGCACAGAACCTGACAACCACGGCCGATGCCGCCGGTTTCTGGTCCATCACCCTCAACCTGAGCGAGTTTGAAGCGAAGGTGAGTCTCTCCGCCACGCTCGGCTACTCCGGGTGGCAAGACACCTCCATTGGCGGCATCGCATTGCCCCAGTTCCACCTGCTGCCCACCACCCACAGCATTGTCATCAACGTCACGGACGCACCCAACCTCACGGCGACGGTGGAGGGGCCGTTGGCCAACAACAGCATCCTCTTGCTTGACGACGATGTTTGGGTGAACGGCACAGCACAATCGTTTGGGGCCTCACCGGTTGCCTTGACCGGGAACGTGCAACTGGCCATTCGGGCGCTCGACCTCGGCGACGTCTGGACCGAAGTGTTCAACCAAACCGTGACAGGGACGTTCGCGCTTCAGTATTTCCTCCCGAACACCACCATGGTGGCGGCGGGGCAAATTGAGGTGCGGGTCCGCTTCTTCCCACTGAGCCTTCCGGCCACCGACGATGCGAACGTGTCCACCGCCGACCCCCATTTCCTGCGCGGCAAACTCACAATGATCATCGAGGAAACCGCACAGCTGCGCGGCTTCGATGCCGGCGTGCGCGTGGATTTGGTCGACCACCGCGGTGTGAGCCCGGTCCCCAACACCCTTGGGAACTACGACTTCACGTTCAACGGGTCGTGGTTCAACACCACGGTGGACCCTTCCAACGACATGATCGATCTCGCCTTTGCCCTTGCATCGACCTTGACCGCAGGCGATTATCCACTCGGGGCCACTTTCAACGGCTCGGATCACTACCAACCCGCCACGGCCAGCGGTAGCATTCGTGTTCAGGCCGAAATCGATTACAATCTGTCCATCGCTCAAGACTGGACCTACATGGGCAACACCACCACGTTGACGGGCGACCTCTTTGATGCGGTCTACAACACCCCGGTTGTGGACAACAACACCCTCATCACGGTCACGCTCCAAACCGATGAGGGTTTCATTGACTTGGCCCTGGCTTCACTCAACAACTCCACAGGGGCTTTCAGCATCCCCATCCAGATGCCCACCAACCTCGCATCGGGTGCCTACGAACTTGTACTGGATCTCGATTTCCTGTCCCAAGCACCCGAAGGTGGGGCGTACTACGCCTACGTGGACCCTGCCGTTCCACCCGCACCGCCGACGTTGATCTCCACCCTCGGTGGCATCGTCACGGACACGGTGGTGACGGCCGAGCGGCCCGCGTACATCGTGGAAATGAACGCCTCGGTGGATTTCTTCACCAAGGTGACCGACGTGGCGGACGGTTCGAACCTCTCCGGTGTTTCGGTGGAATACATCTGGGATTTCGGTGGAGCGAACACCAGTTTGGGAACGGCCACGACCAACGCTGAGGGCAACGCGAGCCTGGCTTACGTTCCCGACGGCATCGCTCCGGGTTACTACGACGTGGGGATGGTGGTTCAGGACGACCTCACCGCTGCACTCGCCAACGGCAACACTCGCCGGTACGGCAACGTGTCCGTCGTGAACGTGACCGTGCAGATCGACAGCACCATCCAAATCATCAACGTGCCCGCCAACGTTACCGCGGGCCAAGCCTTCAACGTCGTTGGTCAGGTGATGGACGGCGAAAACGCCAGTCGGCCGCTTATTTCGGGCGTTCGCCTGGATGTGTTCTGGCTTGAAAACCCCGAGGAGATTTTGCTCAGCGGAGCCCCTACGGCCCAGAACGGCAGTTTCAACCTCACGGTCCCCACCGACACCGCCAACAACGGTACAACCCGCGGCGCCCACACGCTGGTCATCACCGTGGTTGAGGATTCTTCACCCTTCTACCTCACGGCCACCTCACAATCGCCCATTCAGGTGATGGGCGTTTCAAGGTTGGAGAGCCTTCAGCCGCTGAACGCCGTGCTCATCAACCGGGGCAACACGGTGAACATGTCCGCTCAGCTCGTGGAAGCCTCCGACCTCTTTGCCCCGCTTGGCAACTACGAGGTGAGCCTGAAGTTCCACGACACGTGGTTGAGCGAGTCGACCACGGACGGCGAAGGCTTTGCGAACTTTTCCTACACGGTGCCCTTTGACCATCCGTTGGGTTTGATCGTCGTTCAGATGGCCTTCAACGGATCCAGTGACCTGTTGACCACGAACGCCAACATCACGAGCATCACGGTTCGATCGTTGACGATCATGGTGGTCGACAACATCGCCGCCAACCCCGTTGCAGCCGGCTCGTTCAACATCAGCGGCCGCGTGACGTCCGACAACGGTTCCGGTCTGGAAACCCGTGATGGTGGATTGCTCCCCAACGCCAACGTTCTCGTGGCCATCGATGACATGGCCTCGGGCTTCACGGTCGTTGACGGTGTCATCGGGACGGGTGGATACTGGAACGGCACCGTCCAACTGGGCGTGGCTTTCCCCCGCGGCAACCACACCTTGGAAGCCACGTACATTCCAACGGTGAATTACTATGTGGGTTCGGTCAGCAACACCTCGTTCGACAGCCGTGGGTATTCCACGTTGCAGTTCATCGCCCCCCAACTCGATGGCCTTGGTCAGCCTTCCCTGAACGACCGCACCGACCGTGGCACCAACGTGAGTTTCAGAATCCTGTTGACGGACAACCAAAACGAGCCCCTGGCCAACCAATCCGTGGTCGTGACGCTGGACGCCACGATGGGCTTCACTTCACCGGTGTCCATCATCGTGACCACGGCCGACAACGGTACAGCAGCGGGTGAATTGACCGTTCCCGCCAACCTCTCGGTGGGTCCCACGGTCATTTCGGCTGCCTATGCAGGCATCGCTGGGACCACCGGAGTGTTGGGCTCAAACGCCACCACCGATTTCGTGGTCCTCGCTGACACGGTGGTCACCATCACCGAAGCCCCCACCGTGCTGACTGCCGGTGACCGAATGACGGTGAACGGCACCTTGCTCGATGATTTGGGTCTGACCCTGCTCGACATGGGTGTGCCCTCCACCGCCGTGGTCCATCTGATGGTCGACGGTGTTCCGGTCGCCAGCACAGAGACCAACGCTGACGACGGCAGCTTCTCGCTGGCGTACACGCTGCCCGAAGACACCACCGCAGGTCAACACTTGATCGGCGTCGAATTCCGTGGCGGTCGAGATTGGGTTGACCCCATCGGTGTGGGTGAGACCCTCAACCCGGAGTACTATCAGCCCTCCATGGCAACCGTCGATTTCAATGTCAGCGTCCCGACCAAGATTTTGTTCCTCACGCCGAGCGGCCAAGTCGACCGTGAGACAACGATGACGCTCCAAGGCCGTCTGCTGGACATCGTTGACAACCCACTGCCCAACCGCACCGTCGAGGTGTGGCTGGACGGAGCCTGGTTGACCAACACCACCACAGACGCCAACGGGACGTTCACGGCGGTGCACCCGGTGCCTGCGGACGCCACCCTCGGGCCGGTTTCGGTCGAGGTCCGATTCACCGGGACCCTCACCTACCTGCCCAGTCAAGCCTCCGGTGTTTGGGAGGTGTTCAGCCCCATCCTCGTGACCGTGAGCATGACCGACCCTGTCGCCGTCAACGAAACCGTGAGCATCACGGGAAGCGTCGTCGACAACCAGCTCGTTGGCGTCGGCATGCTTGACGTGCTGCTGACGGTGGACGGCATCACGGTGGCTGCGCTGGTCACCGAAGCCGACGGCACCTTCGCCTACGAGTGGATCGTTCCCGACCTCTTTGACATCGGCAACCAGACGTTGGTCGCAGAGGTGCCTGCGCAGGGTTACTACCGAGCGGGCGAGGGCGACGTCACCTTCTTCCTCGCTCATCGGTCGATGGTCACCTTGGAGTTGGACAACGGCATTGACGCAACACGCGGCGACATGTGGGAGCTGTCGGGCCGCCTCTTCGACATCGACACGGTCGACCGCGACGGGTTGGTGGGCATGGAACTCACCGTGACACTCGATGGCGTCCCCGTCGTGACCACGGTGACGGGCTTGGACGGTGCTTGGGCTGCCGATGTCCCGGCCACCATGGACCTGAGCCGCGGCACCCACACGCTCGGTGTTGCTTTCGCAGGAACCCAAGCCCACTTGGGTGCCAGCAACGATGCGTCGGTGCAAGTGTGGGCCAACGTGATCATCACGATTGACAACACTTCGTCATATTTCGTCACACGGTCCGACGCCCTCTTTGCACCGATCACCTTCACCGGTTCCATCCAAGAGGTGGGTGGCGATGGTGAGGTCTTCGAGGGCCTGACCCTCACCATGGGCAACGCCTCGGACTGTGCGAACGCTCGCGACGGCGCCAAGTGCTTCCCATCAATGATGGTGTCCTGGCAAAACGGCAACTTCACCATGAGCGGTCCTGCGCCTTATTGGCTCTCCGCCGGTCCTCAGTTCTTCTCCATCGACATGCCCGGCAACGACACCTTGCACCTCAACGGTGCGAGCGAGAGCCATCCGGTGTACGTTCAGGTCGATGCCACCATCACCGTTTCAACCACTGATATCGTCGAGGATGAACAGGAAGACATCATGACCACGGTCTCCATCGTGGCCGACGACACCCGAACCGGTTTGAGCGGCATCGAAGTGCTGGTCTTCATCTACGACGAAAATCAGTCCCAACTGGCAACACAGAGCCGACAAACCGGTGAGAACGGCCGTGTGGCGTTTGAATTCAGCGCCGACCCACCGTACGGTGATGTGGATGCTTGGGGCCGTGTGTCCATGGACATCGTCATCAACGACCTCCGGTTGTCCTCCAGCAGCCTCGAGGACTTCCAGGACACCCGCAGCGAAGGGTTCGCCCTTCAGTACAACTTTGCCGAACAACAGGAACCCACCCCGTGGTGGTCCTACGGCCTGTTGCTGCTCATCACCGCCTTGGTGACCGCCGGTGTGGTGATGTACCGTCGCCGCCAAGCGGCCAACGACATCCTGAAGGACGCTGCTGAGGTCTTTGCATACACCGCTGAACTGCTGGCGGCCGGAGACGCTGTGCGTGAAACGATCTTCACCTGCTACCAGGATCTCTGCGGTTTGCTTCAACAGCGAGGCTTCCTCCGTCGCGACTTCGAAACCGTCCGCGAGTTTGAATTCGCCATCCGCCAAGCCCTTGGCGGTGTTTCCGAGGACGCCCTGACCGCGCTGGACAACACCTTCGAGATGGCGCGGTACAGCCGCGAGGAACTGGGGGCGCAGCACGGGGAGGTCGCTGGACAAGCCCTCACGAAGATGAGCGGAGAGATTGCCCAAATCCAGAAGGTTCCGCCACGAGGGCTGTGAAGAACGAGCGGTCACGGCCGGTCGTTGGCGAGGTCAACTTCACCGCTCATGAAGCAGTTGGAGGCCACGTTCACCATCGCAGATGCAGGTGACCGTTCACCCAGGTGGCGGTCAAGCGTTCCAAGGCACCTTCGGGGAGGTTCATGTCACGAACGAGCGGTTCATGCCCCTCTTCGCTGATGGTCAGCCGGACTGTTGCCGTTTCTCCATCGGTGCTCGCGGTGAGGTTCACCTGTTCCAAGGCCGAGCCCAGCAGCGGGATGGACAATCCGTCGGGATGAACGCGACCGTTGAGTCCTTGCACCACCCACGTCAATGCTCGTTCGGGGAGGGTGGCGGCCAAGGCATGCTCGGGAATCATCCCGGCCGTGACAAGCACCGCTTCGTGGCGTTGTCGAACTTCGTCGAGGTGCGTGGTTTCGGCATCAAACGAAGCCTGCAGGGTGGCTGCGTCAACGCCGAGGCCGTCCGTCGTGAGGGTTTGGTCGAGGCCTGGTGCCTCGCTGGCTTCCTCAATTTCCAGTGGGGTCCACCCGTCCATGCCACCAAGAACGGACGAGCCCACATGAACCTTCGTCCCTTCCACGCCGACTCATGAAGCGGGGTGAACCCGGCTGTAGAACCGTCGAGCGAAGCGCTGCGTGGTGCCGGCATCGCTGGCTTCGTTCATCTTCATGTCCTGCGGGAAGCAAGGCGCATAGGTCCGGTCGGTGACGCGCCGGTCCAACAACAGGATGAGGGCTCGGTCGCCGACGGCTCGAATTGGTCGCCCCATGGCCTGAAGGATGGCGTTGATGGCGGGCTGCGATACCGTGTAACGCCATGCCTGGCTCTTGCCAAAGCGGTCCTCTGCGTACTGTTTCAGGGCTTTGGACAACACCGAGGGCGGTGCGTTGGGAATGCCGATGCAGGCCACGGCGTCCAAGGCGCCGTTGTGGTAGTCCACCCCTTCGGAGAGCCGAGCGCCAAACACTCCGGCCAACAGGACTTTTCGCCCGCGTGATTTTTCCTCGAGAAGGGTTTCAACGATGAGATCCAAGTCCTGCTTGGTCCACGTCCGGTCTTCCACCATGACGCGCACCCCGTGAAAGGTGGCTTCCCCGACGATTTGGTTCAACATGGCATAGGAAGGTGCGAACACTGCAACGTTGCCGGGGGTCTCGTCAATGAGGGTCTGCAAATGTCGGCGCATGGCAGCGGTGTTCTCGGGGCCGCGTTCACTGTACTTTGTGGTCACATCACGGGCCACCAAAACCGGTCGGCGCATGGCGGCAAAGGGCGATTCGTACGCCCGGGTCGTGGTCTTGGACGCTGGGAGCGCCAACACATCGGCGTACATCTTTGGTGGATAGAGGGTGCCCGACATCAAAACGGCACCCGCTGATGCTTCGAACACCGGCTTGGACACCAGGCCCGGGTCAAGGAGGTGGGTCGTGATACGACCGTCTTTGCCCTTGGTGTCGAACACCAGCGTCATGGCCGTGGAATCGCCAAAACGGATGATGGCGTCGAGGATTTCAGCCACTTTGTGAGCGTTGGGCTCCATCGGGCTTCCATCGTCACCTGCGTCCATGTCTACGTCCACAGCGTAGAGGAGGTCGCGAAGCTGATGGAGTCGCACGGCCCGGTCCACCTTGGGATGCGGAGACGCTGTGGCCGGACCAAGGTGCTGTTGCCCGGTGATGCCCTCGGCGCGGTCGCACGCTTGCTGAAGGACATCCGCTAGAGTGTTGACCTCCACTTCGGATTCTTCCTCACCGTCGGACAGTTCACGGTGAAGGCGAGAAAACAGCGCCTCAAAAGCCGAGCGAGCGGCCTTCATGACGTCATGGGCCCACATGGCGAGGTCGACACTCGCCTGCAGCATTTCCCCGCCTGGCATACTCATCGCCTTCTGAAGGGTCCCTACGTGCTCCTCGAGTTCCATCCACGTGTTGCGGATCATCGTCTGCGTCAAGCGGCGCTCCAGCGTCATTCGGATGCGGTCGGGGAGGTTGTGGGCTTCGTCCACCACGATGATGATGTCCTCGAGTGAGAGTTCCATGGCTTTGAGGCTGGAGTCGCGGACGCCGTCGTCAAACAGGTGGTTGTAGTCGCCAACGAACACGTCGGCTCCGGCGACGGCTTCTCGAGCCACTTTCCACGGGCAGGTCACGGCAGGAAGGCCCTGGACGGTGTGTTGCTGGGCGATGCTCACCAGTTCGTCCACATGGAGCGGGTGCGCCAGGATTTTCTCCTTCAGCCCGGGTGCTGGCGTGATCCACGGCTTGCAGCCTTTGGTCCGTCGTGCTTGGCTGCACATCAGGGAGAACACAAACGGGGCTTCCTTGGCGAAGGGCTGGACGCACATCCCGGCTTGACCCACCATGTCCACAAGTCGAACCGGTATGGCGCCGTTGCGCCGTTCGTTGATCCGTCGAACGGTGTCCACCACAATGCGGTGCTGCGTTTGACGGGAGGTCAGGAAAAACACGGTTTTCTTCGTGGGGTGCTGACTCGCCACCTGGAGGGCAGCGGCCAACGAGGCTGCGGTTTTTCCGATCCCTGTGGGCGCCGCAGCAAGGTGATACCCGCCGCGTTCAAGGGTGCGTCGGGCGTCATGAATCATGTCGAGTTGGCCCGGTCGAGGGCGTTCGTGCGCCAAAAACGGAATCCGTGCATCCGAATCGGAGGACGCACCGTTTGTCATGAGTTCCATCGGTGGACGACCCTCCTAAAGGATTCGCACACCGTTCCTCGCTCTCGCTGGCGATCATCGTTGTGCCCAACGATGTGGGGGTGTTGGGCACGTGGGGGCCACCCATCAACTGACAGGGGTGGAGGATGAGTCCCCCTGGCCGTCATCCAGGGGGTTGTGGGGGGGTTGGCCGTGGGGGCCGTGGTCAGGACGTGCATGACGGGCACGTCGGCGCAGCGAGGCTAAACCGTGCAGGATTGACCGGTCCTGCACCGTCCAAAGGGTGGCATCGCCTTGGAAGTATCCTAGGTTCTGCCAAATCATCCCATCCCCTCCGTTCTCTCACCAGTTATGCTTGGTATTCGCTGCGTCGAATCGTTTCTTCTCGGACCTGCTCCAGCACCGCATCGAGGGCGTTGTTGGATGCCACGATCTCGTCGGTGACCTTCTGAATGTAGAGCGACAGCCCTTCTTGGGCAGCTTGTTCAACGGTGACACCACGCAATTCGTAGAGCTTGCCGAGTTGCGCGAGGTCGTGCCGGCCCACCGGGATGCGGACGGATTGCATGTCCCGGATTTGGGGCTGGTTGTGGAGGAATTCTTGAATCGCCAGTCGGACCACGTCGGAACGGTTTCGTGTGCCCGCCGTGCCCACGCGGAGGTCGAGCAACGCCAGGTCCTCGTCGCTGATGCGAAGCGAGACGGCGGTGGTGGGCTGGCTCATTCCGGTTCCTCCTGCACACCTCCATTCGACATCCGGTATATAATGTATGACATTTAATGACAAATTGTAAGACAATTGATTCAGCGATGCCTCCTGTCAAGTTCGAGCTCGCTTGGATGGGCCCCGGACCTCCGACGTGGGCGAAAATTCAAGGGCAGGGCGCCGGTGTTCACGGCATGTCCCTTGAACCGTCGCGAGGCTTGTACCTGTACTGCGAGACCTTGAAAGCCGCCTATGCTGATGAAATCGTGACGGACGATGAAGCTCAGATCCTCCACGTCCTCGCCATGGCCCTCGGGGTCGAACCTGCCGACACAGCGGAATGCCGTGCGGTTGTCGCAGGTGAGTTGCCGTCGCCGTTCGTAGACGACGACGACCGTTTCAGCGGCCACCGCACCGGCGATGTGGCCACGTATCAATCGGCGCTCATCGCTGCCTTGGACGATGAGGTGATCACGGAGGATGAGTGGGCCATGCTGGACGTGCTTCGGGGGTTGATGGGAT
>Ga0255762_10001402_pt1 | contig 20803 bp, 14 predicted proteins | sample 101ome_16_FD_179962 | JGI IMG/M metagenome (GOLD analysis project Ga0255762, IMG submission 179962) | Coastal salt marsh microbial communities from the Groves Creek Marsh, Skidaway Island, Georgia - 101401AT metaG (version 2) | ecosystem: Environmental > Aquatic > Marine > Intertidal zone >...
CACACGCCGCCGTTGGCCGAGGACCAAGCCGAGGGCGATGACCACGCACCCGGAACCGTTTCGGCCCAAGCCGCGTAGAACGCTTCCCGTTCGCTCAGGTTCGTAAAGCGGTCGAGCAGGGCCAATTCTTGCTCCAATGCGGCAGCGTTGGCCAGACCCGGTCGCCGTTGAGGTTGACACAGCAGATGATTGGCCAACGGCCGAGGCAACGGCACCAAAACGGAGCCTTCGGCCTCGAGGGTCGCCACGCAAGGATGCACCGGCGGCAAGCCCTCCACGGCGTTGGTGTGGGGCGCGCGCCACAGCGTGTGAGTCTTCAGTCGGTCCTCGATGGCCTTGAGGCGCTCGTTCCATCGGCGCTCGGCGTTGGGCGTGGCGTGCGCAGCCAAGGCTGCATGGAGGCGCCCCAAGCGAGTGGCGAGCGTTGCGGGAGGTGAGGCGTCGACCTCGGATTCCAGAGAGGACATTCGGTGCCTGGGGAAAACGTTCACCGTATCGCCTCGCTCGTGCTTGAGCCCCCCGACCGGCAGGCGCAATTCGGTGCCCTCAAGCGCCGTGCGCCATGCCTCGTGGAGGGCGAGCGTGGACACCTCGTGACCGGTTTGGAGCGGGTACACGTGGGCGGTGAGGTGGTCGTCAAGATGGACTTCGACGCCCCACCGGTGGTGCGCCACCACCTCAACGGTGCTCACCGATGCAGGCCATTCGCCCCATGCTCTGTCCGCTTGTTCCGACCACCAGGCGGCGTGGAAGGCAGGTTTCGGGTCCCATCCGTGCAAGCGACCCCACGGGGTGGGCAACCCCCCCTCGAGGCTGTCGAGCCGCTCCGGCATCACCACCAGCCCCGTGGGAAACCACGGTGGGGCATCGTCGGAGGGCACGGCCTCACGTCCATCCTCCATGCCACCTCCACCTCACGGGCCCCTTCAAACATGACGCCAGGAGGTGGTGCGATAAGGGGAGCAATCAAACACCGCATGCCTCACCCAGAGCGCTGGGGAGGACCGTGGGCATCTCGGAACGCATGGGCGACGTGCTCGGGCAGGCGCTCGAGGCGAAACTCCTGCGCGAGGTGCACGAGCACCCCCTGAAGGTCAACCACCTCGCCATCATCATGGACGGGAACCGTCGCTTTGCATGGAAGTCCAACCTAGCGGCGGGGATTGGACATCGCATTGGGAAAGAAAAACTCGAGCGCGTGCTGGACTGGGTGCTGGAGATCAACATTCCCTGGTTCACCGTGTACGCCCTCTCCACCGAGAATCTGAACCGTCCTGCGGAGGAACTTGACGTGCTGTTCGATCTCTACGTGGAGGGCCTCAGGGACATCGCCGACGACCCCCGCATCCACGACAACCGGGTGCGCGTCCACATCATCGGTCGGCGCGAATTGCTGCCCCCACGCGTCAACGACGCCATCGATTACGCCGAGACAAAAACGGCGGATTACGACGATTTCGTGTTCACCGTTTGCCTGGCCTACGGCAGCCGAGAAGAGATGATCAACGCCATTCAATCCATTGCTCGCGACCACGCCAGCGGTGATTTGAGCATGGACGACATCGACGAACAACTCGTCTCCAACCGCCTCTACACCGCCGACATGCCCGACCCCGATTTGGTGATCCGAACGAGCGGTGAGGAACGCATCTCGAACTTCCTCCTGTGGCAGATGGCGTATTCTGAACTGTACTTCACCGATGTGTTTTGGCCCTCGTTCTCCAAAAAAGACTTGCTCAAAGCCATTCGAACCTACCAGGACCGCGGCCGGAGGTTCGGTGCCTGATGGCGACCTGCGATGCGTGCCAGGGTTGGCTCAACCCGTCCCTCGCCGCCGATTCGGCCGTCCGACGCGGCGACAGCGTGCTCCTCATTCAACGCAAGCACCCACCCATGGCCGGAGCATGGGCATTGCCCGGCGGATTCGTGGACGCCGGTGAAGACCCCAAGGACGCGGCGCTTCGTGAACTCGCCGAAGAAACCGGGCTCGTGGGCACCGACCCGACCCTGCTCATGGTCATGGGTGACCCCGACCGGGACCCGAGAAAGCACATCGTTTCGGTCGTGTATGCGATTGACGTGACCGAGGACCAAACGCCCACAGCGGGTGACGACGCTGGGGATGCGAGGTTCTGGCCCATCGAAACGGTGTTCGACGGCTCGCTCACCTTCGCCGGTGACCATCTTGACATCCTCACCGCTTGGCTGCGACCCAACCCCTGAGTGAAGTTCACCACCTCATCGCACGAACCAATCGCGCCGCCAACAAGCGGGATTGTCGTGTTTATGTAGGCTCAACGGCCATGCCCCACCATGAACAGCATCGAATGCCCCCACTGCAAGCAAAACTTCGAACTGGAAGGCGCCGGATACGCTTCCATCGTCCAACAGGTGCGCAGCGCCGAGTTTGAAGCCGACCTTCAACGCCGGTTGGCTGAGCGCGACGCCGTTCACCTGAAGGAGGTTGAACTGGCCAAATCGGTCGTCACCCAAGAAAAGGACAAGGAATTCGCCGATAAGCATCAGCAAATTCAACGTTTGAAGGCAGAGTTGAAGGCCGCGCAAGACGCCAAGGACATGGCGGTGAAACTCGCCGTTGCGGAAGCCAAATCACCGCTTGAGACCGCCATCAACGAACTCAAGAACGAGGTGGGGAAGGCCGACATGGAGCGCCAACTGCTTGAGAAGACGCTCAGCGAGAAGCACCAAGGTGAACTGGCTGTTAAAGACAAGATCATCCAGATGAAGGACGATGAAATCGAGCTGCGCAAGGACATGAAGATGAAACTCAGCACCAAAATGCTTGGTGAGACCCTTGAGCAGCACTGCGAGTTGGAATTCAACAAACTCCGCCCAACAGCGTTCCCTCATGCGTACTTCGAAAAGGACAACGACGCCTCCGAGGGCACGAAGGGCGACTACATCTTCCGAGAAGCCGACGCCAACGATGTGGAATTCATCTCCATCATGTTCGAGATGAAGAACGAAGGTGAAACCACGAAATCGAAAAAGAAGAACGAGGATTTCCTCGAAAAGTTGGACAAAGACCGTCGGGCCAAGGGGTGTGAATACGCCGTGCTGGTGTCGATGCTTGAGCCCGACAACGAACTCTACAACGGCATCGCTGACATGTCGCATCGCTACGAAAAGATGTACGTCGTTCGCCCTCAGTTCTTCATTCCCATCATCACCTTGCTGCGTAACGCGGCGCAGAAATCGCTGGCCGTGCGCAACGAATTGGCGCTCATCAAGTCCCAAAACATCGACATCGAACATTTTGAGGAAGACCTAATGGACTTCCAGAAGAAGTTCAGCCGAAATTACGACCTCGCGAGCAAGCAGTTCATGGAAGCCATCAAACGGATCGACAAGTCCATCGATGAGCTCCAGAAAACCAAGGAGCAGTTGCTGAAATCCGAAAACAACTACCGCTTGGCCAACGACAAGGCCCAGGAATTGTCCGTCAAGAAATTGACCCGCAACAACCCCACCATGCGTGCCAAGTTCGAGGCCTTGGACGAAGATGAAGACTGAGCGGACCGTAGGCCCGTGGGTTCGACCCATGCGGTGAACGTGGAGCCTTGAGGCCCCCGTTCAGCCGAGCCAATCCACCAATTGATGCCGCGCATCGGGCCAATCCATCGGCTCCAACGCATCGGTCAGGTGCAACCCGGCGAGGAACTGCGCATGGACGCTCGCCCATGCCACCTCGTCCAGAGGGCCGCGCCAACGAAACAGCGGGGCGCCCTCCGCTTCCAACCGGTCAAGGAACCCGCGTTCGGCCTTCGAAACGAGCAACGTCGGTGTACCCAACAGCACCGCTTCGCTGGCCAGCGTGACCGACTGGGTGATGACACCGTCGTGGGCGGCGAGCTCCCGGTCGAGGCGCCACGGGTCGCCCTTCACCTCGTTTTCGTCCAAGACCGTGATCGACACACCGTCCAGCGCATCATCGGGGAGGGGGATGAGTTCATCGCCGTCGTGCACCCCACCGCCTTTCAGCCGACGCACCGCGATGCGGGGCGGAGATGACACCTTGCTCGGACGGCGCAACGGTGCGAGGTGAACGTGGCCGTGAAGACCGTCCAACCGATGGAGGTGCCTTCTGAACGCTGCCAGAAAGCCGTTGTCAATGTCCTGTCGCCAGTGCGTGGGCAGCACCGCATCGGTGGCCGACTTCAAGGCTAGACGATGGGCCACGTGGTTGACTTCGGTGTCCGAGATGTACCAACGCTCGCGCACACTTGAGCGACGCCACCACCTCGGTTTGGCAGCCATCAACTCCAAGCTTGCCCCCACGCCAACCACACGCTCAACCGGGCCTTGCCCGTCCCGCCCTGCCTGCTTCAGAAAGCGTTGGACGCTGCGCAACCGATGCAGGGCCTTTCGGTAACGACCCTCCCCCACCGGTCGTTGCACCCACAGGGTTTGACGTCGTGGCAAGCGGCCGTCACCGTTTGCCAACATGCTGCGCACTTCGGGGCGTTCGGTGGCGACGATGAGATCGGCGGTGGAACCGGAACGCATCACCTCTGCCAGCAACCGAGCGTGAGCCGGGTGGTCGATGACCCAGCACGTGCGCATGATGGCGGGAAGGGGCGGGGGCCCTCAAGGGTTCGCTCAACCCCACCGCCTTGTTTCAACGGGACAACGGATGGGAGAAGTTGAAGAAGCGCATGACCCAACCACCTGCATGGAGAAAGAAGCCATCCACCCCAACGGTGCCGTCACCTACGCCCCTTACACCCCCGCCGTGGTCGTCGGACGGGAGGTCTACCTCTCGGGCCAAATCGACGTGGACGCCGGGGACGACATCGTGCGCCAAACACGGGGGGCCCTCGCCAAAATGGACGTGCTGCTGAAGGACGCCGGCGCCTCCAAGCACGACCTGGTGTTCGTGCAGGTGTTGCTCAAGTCCATGGACTTCTATGCACCGATGAACGAGGTCTACGAAGCCTGGCTGGAAGGTGTGGCCGTCAAGCCTGCACGGGCCGCCTTTGCCGTGGATGCCCTGCCGCGTGACGCCCTGGTGGAGATCGTCGGACGAGCTGTGAAGAGCGAGTGACATGCCCGGCTCGCCTTACGTTGACACGCCGCCGGGGTTGTTGACGTGGCCCCGAGCCTTGCGCTGGTTTGGGCTACCCATGCTCGCCTTCTTCTCGGTCGCTGCGTTCAACGGCGTGCTCCTCGAAGCCATGGGGTTGACCGCCATCACGGTGCTGTTGGCAGCGCGCTGGCAGGGCTCCGGAGGGAGCGTTGAAAGCCCCACCCCGCTTGGTGACGACCATGACGAACTGGCCTGAGACGTGTTTCAAAGCCTACGACATCCGAGGATTGGCCAACGGCGACGGCTCGGGAGACCTCACGCCCGCCTTTGCCTACCGGCTCGGTCGTGCGCTGGCCACGTACCTCGAATGCGGCGCCTATGCAGTGGGCCGTGACATTCGGGATTCCTCACCTGCGCTGGCCACCGAATTGATGCGCGGGCTCGCCGAAGGGGGCGTTCGCGTGCTGGATTTGGGCATCGTCTCCACGGGTTGCGTCTACCACGCCTGCTGGACCCTCCCCGTCGACGGCGGCGTGATGGTCACCGCCAGCCACCTCCCCATGCCCACCCACAACGGCTTCAAGATGTGCCGCGGCACGTTGCCGTTGGCCGGTGAAGAGATTCAGGAACTCAAGGACGTCTTCCTCAACGGTGAATTTTCAGAGGGCGAAGGCGAAGTGGTCGACCATCCGCACATGGACACCTACCTCGACGCCATCGTGGCCTCCACCGGCCCGCTGGCCCGTCCGGTCAAGGTGGCCGTGGACTGTGGCAACGCCGTTCCCGGGCCTGCGATGGTGGAGCTGCTTGACCGCTTGGGATGCGAACACGTGGACCTATACTGCGATTGGGACGCCAGCGAACCGAACCACGGCGCCGACCCCACGCGTCCAAAGAACATGGTCGATTTGGGCGCCGCCGTGGTCCAACACGACTGCGAATTCGGCATGGGGGCCGACGGGGACGGCGACCGCATCGGTGCGGTGGACGAAGCGGGTCGGTTCATCTATCCTGACCGCCTCATCGCTTTGCTCGCTGAAGACCTTCTGAAAGACGAGGAGGACCTGCCCGAGGACGCCGCCGATGACGAGCACGTGCGCATCGTCTACGACGTGAAGTGCTCGATGAGCGTCGAACAGGCGATCCTCAACGCCGGCGGTCGCCCCGTGATGGCCCGTACCGGCCATTCGTTCATGAAACGGGTCCTTGCGAGCATGCCCGAATGCAAAATGGCCGCAGAGATGAGCGGGCACATCTTCCTCGCCGACCGAGGGTGGTACGGCTTCGATTGTTCCCTCTACAACGCCGCTCGTCTGCTGGAACTTTGGTCGCGCCGAACGGCACCGGCCGAAGGTGGACCCGCCTTCTCAGCAGAATTGGACCGACTGGCGCCGTCCTTGCCCACCACGGGTGAGGTCAAGGTGCCTTGTGACGAAGCGGACAAGCTTCGTGTGGTGGGCGCCATCACGCAAGCCTTCAGCGATCACGAAGCCTCGACCGTGGACGGTGTTCGGGTGCGCTTCGACAACGAGAACGGGGAACACGTCGGTTGGTACCTCGCCCGAAAATCGAACACCGAACCGGTGCTTGTCATGCGCATGGAAGCCGTGGATGAAACCCAACTGGCCGACATGAAAGCAATGGCTGACGAGCGCGTATCACCCATCATCAACATCGAGAAGCTGCTCAATGCTTGATTCAGACGTCCACTTCGATGTAGGGCGCAATGGTGTAGTCGAACACCATCAGTTCGAGCGTATAGCTGACCTCTTCGCCGTCATCCGTGTGCCCACAAAGTGGGGCTGCTCCTGCTTCTGCTGTAACAGAAATTTCGACGTCATACTGACCCAAACCGGCTCCCATCGAATCGATTTGTGCTTCAATTTCACTGGTTGAGAGGCCCGAGACCACCGCACCCACCATCGAGGCGTTGTACCATTCGGCCATCACCTCGTGGGAGCCAGAGCCACCGTTGTTTTGGCCGTCCGCGGAGCCGGTGTGTTCACCGTGCATGACCATCCCGGAAATAGTGTCAGGGTCAGGGTTACTGGCTCCGGGTGCGGCGCAACCGACACCGTTGGCTGTCTCGTCTTCGCCGTAAGAGAGGGTCAGGCGGATGCCCACGATGTTCATGTCATCAGCCCCATCAACCGAGTCCGAACTGAACATGTCGGTCCAGGGTGTGCCGTCGGCGACGTACTCCGTGCCTGATTCGACGAGGACATACTCGATTTCACCGTTCACCTGGTAGTCGCCCACGCCGCCACCAAGGGTGGTACCGGCAGCACCGGCGGCGGCGATGGAGAAGTAGGCGGGGAAGGCAATCAAGAAAAACGCAATGCAACCTACGGTGATTTGGGCGTCACGGTTGGTTTTCAGGTCCTCCATCGTGTACACGGTGTTCCCCTCGTCCCATGCACCCTTGCTCCGCTTCTCTTACCTTTCGGTGGAGGAAACGCACGTGCGACCTCAGGATGAACGGCCTTCGTCCGATTCGGCCACCTCGGATTCCACTTCGATGTAGCCCGTTCGCTTGAGGTGGTTGTTGATGGCCATGGCGCCGAGGATGACGATGGAAAACAGGATGGGCGGACAAATGTAGTACATGCCGAACGAAGCATCGAAGGTTTGCCGCTCGGGTACGATGAACACATCCTCCTCGATGGTGCCGTTGGTCAGGTCAGCCACCTCCGTTGAAACCGTGTCGAGCACCTCGAGCGTGAAGGTGAGTTGCAGGGGCGCCATGTCGCCGGTGACGGTGACGAGGTAGGTGGTTTCGTTGGAGGCGTTGAGCGGTGTGCCCCACACCACGCCGTTGCTGAAGTTCATGCCTTCGGGCAGGGCAGGGTCGATCGACCAGACCGGGCGTTGGGTCGCATCAAACGAAGTGGCCGGGTATTGCGGCAACAGCGTCCCGTTGACGTCGAGCACGAAACGCGACACGGGGTAGCGCGCAAAGAACACCGGCAGGTCGACCGAGAGGGTAAGCGTGGTCGAGGTGGAACCGCCGGTGGTGTTGGCCCACACCGTGAACACGGTGGGTGTCAGGTTCACCGCTGAGGTGCCTGCGATGACGCCGTTGACGAAGGTCAGCCCTTCGGGCAACGCCGGTTCAATGGCCCAAGATCCCGGCACACCACCCGTCACCACGGGCGAAAGGCGAACCGTGGACGTGCCTGCAACAAGGGCGACATCGGTTTGCAGATAGGACACGTTGACGATGGGTTCGAGCACCGTGAGGTTGAACGCAGTGGACACGGAACCGCCGCTGTTGTTGGCCCAAACGGTGAACGTCGTGGTGCTTAAGTTCACGCGAGCGATGCCGTACACCTGCCCGTTGATGAATCGAACACCCGAAGGCAACGCTGGCTCAATGGCCCACGATGCCACCGTACCGCCCGAGTTGTTGATGGACGCATTGGCCCGCTCCCCCAGCCGCATCAGGACGAGGTCCTCGATCGACGACAGTTCGGCGATGGGTTCCAGCGATGTGATGTTCAGGAAGGCAAGGGCGAATCCGCCTGAATTGGTGGCGTTCACCGTGAACATCGTCGTCGGGAACGAGGTCGTCGCCACGCCCGACACGGTGCCGTTGGCAAACGTCAGCCCATCGGGCAACGCAGGTTCAATCGTCCATGTGGCGACCGAACCGCCGCTCAGGACTGGGGCCACCAGCAGCGAATCAAGGTCACGGGTCACGGTGACGTTGGCCGTTGGGTAAGTCACGACCGCCACCGGCTCAAGCACCGTGAGCGTGAACTGTGCCGTTGAGGCACCGCCACTGTTGTTGGCCCACACGGTGTACACGGTGGCCGTTGCGTTCTCGGTTGGCGTCCCGGTGATCCAACCCTCCGAGAACGTCAAGCCCGAAGGGAGGGGAGGAGCGATGCCCCAAGAGGTGACGGCGGCATCGTTGTTCACCGTCGGTCCAAAGGGTACAACAGCGCCGTCGCGCACCGCTTCCATGACATTGGGCGTGTAGCCGAAGTCCAGCATCGGTTCGGTCACGGTCAGGTTGAACATGACCGAGGAGGAACCGCCGCTGTTGTTTGCCCACACGGTGTGCATCGTGCGACTGACGTTGACCAACGCCGTCCCCGACAACACGCCGTCGACGAATTGAAGCCCCGCTGGCAGGTCGGGATGGATGGACCACGTGTCCACGGCGCCACCGTTGAAACCCGCAGCGATGGGGTTCATCGAAGCGTTGCGAACGAGCACCACCTCTGCCGGATTGAACGTCAAGGCCACCACCGGTTCCACCACGGTGAGGTTGAGGTACACCGCCGTGCTGCCACCGGTGGTGTTGGCCCAGACCGTGAACATCGTGCGCGACTGGTTCACGAGCGCTTTGCCAGAGAACGCGCCCTGCGAAAACGACAGACCGGCGGGCAAGGTCGGTTCGATGGCCCACGATGTCGGTGTGCCTCCACTGACCGATGGGGCCAAACTGAGGGTGGTGACGTTGCGAATCAGGGTGATGTCGTAGGCACTGTACGTCAGCACCACCGTGGGTTCGAGGACCGTCAGGTTGAGCGTGGCCGAAGTTGAACCGCCGCTGTTGTTCGCCCAAACGGTGAACATCGTGGTCGCTAAGGTGGCGGTCGGCGTCCCGTCGATCACACCGTTGGTGAAATTCAATCCAGGGGGCAACGCTGGATGAATGGACCAAGTTTGGACGGCGCCCCCGCTGTACGTGGGCGAGATGGTGGATGCCGCGATGCCGCGGTAGAGCGTCATGTTCTGGGGCTGGTAGGACAGGGACACGACCGGCTCCACCACGGTCAGGTTGAGCGAGAACGAAGCCTGACCCTGGGTGTTGTTGGCCCACACGGTGAACATCGTGGTGGTGAGATTGACGCTTGGCGTCCCGGTGATGTGGCCGTTGTTGAAACTCAGGCCTGTCGGCAGCGTTGGATGGATGGACCATGCCTCGGCAACGCCGTTGAACGTGGAGGGGGCAAGCGGGCTCATCGCTACCCCTCGCGTCAAGGTGAGGGTGACGGGGTTGTAGTTCAGGCCCGGCGTTGGTTCAACGACGGTGAGGTTGAGCACGAAGGCTGCGCTGCCGCCGGTGTTGTTGGCCCAAATCGTGTACGACGCCAACGTAGCGTTCACCTGCGGGTTGCCGAGGATCGAACCGTTGGTCGTATCGAAGGTCAGCCCGCTGGGCAGCGGTGAGGAAATAGCCCAAGATGTGGCGGCACCGCCGCTCAAGGTCGCCTCGAAGGGCAACTCAGGATTGGTGGCGTCGCGGACGAGCGTGAGGTTGCTGGAAGCATAACTCAACACAGGGATTTGGTCCACCACGGTCAGGTTTAGGTAAGCCACGCTGGACCCGCCGCTGTTGTTGGCCCACACGGTGTAGGCGGTCGTGCTCAAGAGCACGGTGGATGCCCCGTACAATGTCCCGTTGTTCGCACCAAGGAAGAGCCCGGACGGTAGGGCAGGTTCGATGACCCATGAGGTGATGTCACCCGGACCGGTGAGGGTGGGGGCCAGCGACCACGAAGAACCGTTCACTCCTCGAACAAGACTGAGGTTGGAAGGCGAGTAGGACAGTGTGGGCAGGCTGTCAATCACGCGCATGGAGAAGGTGGCCGAGGACGTGCCGGCGCTGTTGCGGACGGTAACGGTGCTGTTGAACCACGAAGGGAGCACCTCACTTGGCGTGCCCCAAAGGGTCCCGTTGAGTGGGTTAAATTGCAAACCGGCAAGCAGCGTACCGTTGAGGTACCAGCCACCGGGCGTTGAACGCGCATCTCGACCCAACACGCCGGCCAACGGTTCATTGGAGAAGTACACCGAGGTCAAGACACCAAAATTCGAGGAGAACCCGGAACCCCAACAGGCCACAGAGGCGTTGCTCAACACCGCACAAACCGTACCGGAGTCGCCGGCCAACGAAGTCGCACGCACACCTGCACCAAACGTCACATTGGTGGGCGTGGTTCGCTCATAACCGTCGCTTTGACCTGCATTATCGCCCCAACAGACCGTGGTGCCATTGCCAAGCAGGGCACAGGACGTGGAGAAGGAGAGGGTAAACGAAGTAAAAACGGCAGCAGCGGCGGTACCCGTGACGTTGGTTGGAACGCGACGGTCGGCTTGGGTGCCGTCGCCCAATTGACCGTAGGTATTGTCGCCCCAACAGGCAGCACCACCGTCCACGAATCCAACACAGGTCGTATCGTAACCTGCTTCGATGATGGACACTGCACGGCCCCACAGGTTCGGCCAGACAGGTGAGCTTCTGGAGATAATGGTACCATCACCAAGATTCCCTTCTGAGTTGTCACCCCAACACATGACAGAGCCGTTGTCCAGCAGCGCACAAGCGTGAGTCCTTCCGTGACTGAGCGACATCACCGTGCGTCCCGATGGGACCACGGTGAGGTTGACGGGGGACGATTCCACGGAGTACCCGCTGCCAATGCCCAACGACCACCATACATTCGAACCCCAACATTGCGGCAGGCCCGAATCGACCTCCACGCAAGCACTCGCAAAGCCAACTTCAATTGACGTCGCAGCCACGTCACCACCAAGCCCCGGAATCAGCACGGGGTCAACATAGCCGTCGCCATCGAAAGCGGACAAGATGCTCGATCCGTCCGCATCGCCCCAGCACGCCACCGAGCCGTTGTCGAGCAGCGCACAGGCGGCTTCGTAGCCCACACCAACCGAGGTGGCGTATCGACCGGCTGGCAGCGTCTGAAGCGTGGGTGTCAAATCGGATGAGGTGCTTGCAGAGCGGTTGACAAGTTTCGCGTTGTTTTCGCCCCAGCACCAGACCTGCCCCTCTTCATCAATGGCACAAAACACGTCGGAAAAGCCGTGAATGGAACGGCCGCCCGTGGCAATGTCGCCTCCAGTGTTGATACCGCCGTACACCACCGAAGACACGTTGCTCACCAAGGTGACGTTGGTGACGTTGTAGGTGATGCTCGGGGCTTGCTGCCGAACGTGCAGCCAAAACGTGGTGGACACGCTGCCGCCGCTGTTGCTGGCCTCGACGGTGTAGGTGGTGTTGGCCCAGACCTGCGTCGGTGTGCCTGTGACCGTGCCCGTGGTGGTGTTGAACACCGCGCCCTCGGGCAGCGAAGCGGGGGACAGCGTCCATGCGGTCACGGTGCCTGAACCGATCACCGCCGGTGTCATCGTGGACAACGTGCCGTTCACCCACACCCATTGACCCGACGGCGTGTACGTCACGCCGATGGGCACCTGATCCACGACGGTGAGGTTGAAGTAAGCCACGGTCGATCCGCCGCTGTTGTTGGCCCACACGGTGTAGGCGGTGGTGGCCCACAGTTCGTCAGGGGTGCCGTAGACGGTGCCGTTGGTGTAACCGAAGGTCAACCCCGATGGAAGGCTGACGTTGATCGTCCACGTCGTGATGGTCCCTGCCCCCGTGAGGGTGGCCTCCAACGGCAGGCCGTTGCCGGGGGTGTTCTTCCTCAACTGCAGGTTGGTGGACGGGTAGGACAGCGTGGGGACGTTGTCCACGACGGTGAGGTTCAGGTAGGCCACGCTTGAACCGCCCGAGTTGTTCGCCCACACCCAGTACGTCGTCTCGGGCCACAGCTCGTTGGGTGTGCCCTCGATCGTCCCGTTGTTGGTGTGGAACGTCACGCCGGACGGAAGGCTGTCGCTGATGGCCCACGAGGTGATGTTGCCGAACGTGCTGTTGTCGTACTGGGCCTCCAGGTCAAGGCTGTCCCCCAAAGTGAGGGTGCTGTTTTCGGGGCTGTAAGCGAACGAACCCGGGGCAACGTGCACAACGGTGAGGGTGATGTTCGTCGCGGTGGAACCGCCGGAGTTGTTGGCCCAAATCATGAACGTCAGCGTCCCGTTGGTTGTTTCAGTCGGCGTCCCCCAAATCGTGCCGTTGCTGGGACCAAAGAACAGCCCGTCGGGTCCGTCAGCACTGATCCACCACGACGTGATGGCACCGCCCGTGACGGTCGGCACCACCGGCGTCATCGTGGTGTTGATGGTGAGCAACAGCGCACCGGGCGAGTAGGTCAAACCGCTCGGAGCAACGGCCAACACGCTCATCGAGAACGTCGTGCTCGCCGAGCCACCGGAGTTGTTGGCCCACACCGTGTAGGAGGTTGACGCCACCTGAAGGGACAACGGGGTTCCCGTGATGGCGCCCGTGGTGTTGTTCAGGGTCAACCCCGAGGGCAGCGATGGGCTGACCTCCCACGACACCACGGTTCCGCCACCGACCGTGGGCGGGGCGATGTTCACGCTGGTGCCGAGTTCGAGTGTGAAGGAGGATTGCGCATACACCGGTGTGCCGGGCATCACATCGTTCACGGTCAAGTTGAACGTCGCCGTGTCGTAGCCGCCGGCGTTGCTGCCGTTGACGGTGTAGGTGGTGTTGGCGCTGACCTCGGTGGGCGTTCCGGACAGCGCACAGGTCGAGCCGATGGCAAGGCCGGAGGGCAGCGTTGGTTCCACCGAGCACGTTGTGATGCTCCCCCCGGTGTTGCTGGGATAGACCGTGCTGATGGCACTGTCAACGGTGAACGTGAGATGGTCGTAACCCGAAAACGACAGGTCGGGCGGTGGAGGGTTCACGGTCAGGTTGAACGTGGTGGTGTAGGAACCCGCCGAGTTGTTGGCGTGAACCGTGTACGTCGTGTTGGCTTGGTACCACATGGGCGTGCCCCACACCGATCCGTTGGAGGTTTCGAACGTCAGCCCGCTTGGCAAGTAACCGTCCAGCGCAAACTCAGTGGTCAGCGAGCCGTTCGTGACGTTGACCGGCCCGGTTGAGAAGGACTGGTCCTGATTGGCGGTGAAGTCGGTGGAGGTGTAATTGAGCACCGTTGTGTTGCTGTAAGCACCCTTGGTGGCCGTGTACAACGCCCCAACGCTTGAGGACGAGAGAACGCCGGCACCCACCATCACGGCACCGATCTGTCCCGCAAACGGTTGGGAATACTCACCACCGTTGTAGGATCCGATGTAAATGTCGTTGGCCACGTCCCGGATGTCGCCGCTGTTGGACAAGCTGGCTTGACTCACTTGTTGACCGTCGATGTAGAGCGTGAGGGTCGAATCGATGTCCGCCACCATCACAGCGTGGTACCATCGGTTGGCGTCGAGGTACGCATCGGGCGTCCAAGCTGCCGAACCGTTGCCGGTCGTGCCCACCGTGGCGTAAACGGCACCGCCGTACTTCATGCGCAAGGCCCAGCCGACATCGTTCGCTGTCCCGCCATCGTCGAAGGCCCCAATGATGGTGCTGCCCTGGAGGGTGGAGGTGTTGAACCACGTCGAGACGGTCCACCCGTCGGTGTTCACCGTGGCGAAGCGAACGATGACCACCCCGTGTCCGCCACGAGCGTAGACCGTTGCTTCAGGGTCGCTGCCGCCACCGCCGCCGCCCAACCCATCGGTTCCATTGGTCCCCGAACCTGCGTCGGTGGATGACCCCGTGCCGCCGCCGCCCGACCCACCGGATGCAGCCGTCGCCGTTGTCGAGGCGCCCGAGTTGATGTTGGCACCACCTCCACCACCGCCACCGTAGGTCACCGAAGCGCCCGTGATGGTGGAGGTCACACCGTTGCCGCCATCGCCGCCGTTGCCGGGGTTGTTCCCGCTTCCTGCGCTTGAGGCCTGGGCGTTTTGCCCAGCGGAACCGGCGCCACCGCCACCAGCGGCACCCCCATACACATTCGCGTTGGAAACACCTCCGGCATAGCCTTGCAGGGCCCCTCCACTGGCGGAACAGGAACTTGAATCGGCATCGAAGGATGCCCCCCCCCCGGGGCCGTTGGTGTTGGCGGCGCAACCAAATCGGTCCACGGCCCCGGCGCCGCCGCCGTAGGCAACGGCACCGAAGGCGCTGCTCACCCCGCCGTCTTCGCCAACCAGGGTGGCGTTCCTTGCCGAAGCTCCGCCAACACCGACGATGACCGGGTAGAATTCCGTCGCATTCACGGAAAGCGAAGCGGAGGCATTGACGCCACCGCCACCACCGCCGCCGTGACCGCCGCCACCGCCACCGCCCACGGCCAGAAGGTCGACCTCATCGACACCGACGGGGACGCGCCAACCGCCTGGCGCAGTCAGCACGGTGCGCTCGAAGGTCAGGACCGTGTCCGAACCGTCGGTGCCCACCGACCATGTTCGCTCAGCGAACGGCGCACCCACCACCGTCGACAGGCCGAGGGACGCTGCTCCCGTGCCGGTGGCTTGGTTGCCCAACCCCGTCACGGTGTCGCCGTGGCGTTCGATGTTGAAGTCAAAGAACGCGTTGAGGTTCGCATCGCTGACCGTTGGGTAGGTGTGCATGTCGCTGGCCACGGTGGACCCTCGGTCGGACGTGTAGATGCGAACGTCATCGACCCAACCGGGAAACGGAGAACCGGATTCCACCAACCCCGTCGAACCCGAGAGACTGGCGCCCACGGTCAACGGCTGGGAATTGGACCCCGCAAGATCACCTTCGTACGACGTCACGTTGTACGCAGCCACGCCGTTGAGGTGGAACGTGGTCCCTGAACCGCTGCTGGGTCGGGTGATCGCCACGTGCTGCCACACGTCGTCCTCGGCCGGCACGGACGTGGTCAGCCACTCCGTGTTGTACCAGGTGCTGCTGCCGCTGCCCGTCCCGAAGAACCACAGCCCGTTCTTGCACCCGATGTGGTACGAGTACTCCTTCTGGATGAGCACGTGGAGATCGTTGGTGTTGGCGCAGTCCGTGGGCTTCACCCACAACATCACCGTAAAGGCCTTCTCAATGGCCCCCACGTCCTTGCCGGTGGCTCCCGAAGCAGCGGCGAAGTATTGGGTTGCGCCTGCGTTGAGTTCAACGGTCAGGTCCTCGCCCACTTGGCCCGGCCTGAGGGTCCCGTCGTTGGCGATGGAGGTTTCATCGCACTGGAACGGGCCCGGTGAGACAGAGCACGTGCCGGCGTAGTTGAACCGTGTGAAATCGCCATCCCACGTCGCTCCGGACAGGGTGCCATCGTTGCCGTACGGCGACAGGTCGTTCAGGGTCGTGCCCGAACCCGGGTACGACACAGGGTCGGTTGGATCCAACAGCATCCGGACATCAAGGCTGGTGTTGACCGAGGCCATCGCAACGCCGCAGGCGGTCTCCAAGCACGGTGCGCTGTCTGGAAGGAACGTCTCACCAGCGGTCGCCCACGGTGCTCGGTTGAGGTCCACGATGCCCGCCGACATGGACATGGTCAGCATCAACAACACCAACACCACGGCTCGCGCCGTCTCGGGCGTGCGGCTAGCGGTCATGTCAACACCTCCTCAAGCAAGTTTCCGTTGCTGTTCCTTCCTAAGAATATCGGTAATGGGTCAGCGTGTTTGAGAGCCTGCGGACGTTCGGATACAGGTGCGGTGAACGATCTTCAAGCGACGGATGGCAACGCTGGTGTGATCAGGCCTCGGGGGGCCAACTGAGTTCGGTCTGGACCGGCCACCCCTGTTTTCCAGTGTTGAAACCAAGTTGGGTGAATTTTTTCCGAGATTGACGCCAAACCGGCAAGAGGTAGCCGATCTTGGAGCGTTCACCGAACGACCACTGCCAGGGGCATCGCGGGAGCCCAGCCACCCAATGCTCGATGAGGGCTTTGGCGACCGGTTGCTCGGGGCCGCCAGTAATCAACCATGAAGCGATGGTAAGGCCCCCGGCAGAACCGCGGGTTTCGGACCAACAGGTGAACTCGGTGCCTTTGAGCGGCCCGTCAAGCACTTTCAGACCCAACGTCCGAGCGGACTGGGCCATCGGCATGATGATCGCAAAACGGTCGACCAAGCGGGAGCCTTCGTGACGCTCCAGGGACCACCCGGCGCTTTCGCACAGGGTTCGAAACCGTCGAATGGCCTGCACGGATGAAACGCTGACCTCAAGGTCGAGGGTGGCGCGTTTCACCATGACAAAGCCTCGCGCCGGGGGGGCATGAAGCCTCCTGTTGGCACCGTTCGCTCACGTCGGCGTGGGTTTGCGGGGTTGCAGCGCTTGCACGGCCCCCGCCCGGTTGGGCGAGGTGCTCCCGTGGACAAGGACCGATGGCAGCCGCACTCACGCATGCGCCGACGTGGGTCGGCGTGTGAATGGGCAGATCGTGCCTTGCTCAGCCAAAGAGCGAGCCGAGACCGTCGAAGCCGCCTTCCTCTTCTTCCTCTTCTTCCTCTTCCTCAGCAGGGGCTTCGGCAGCGGCAGCAGCGGGGGCAGCGGCAGCAGCGGCAGCAGGAGCTGCCACAGCTTGGGCCATGGCTTCAGCGATGTCAACGCCAGCGAGCGAGGCCACGAGGGCCTTGACTCGAGCGTCGTCAGCGTCGACGCCAGCGCCCTTCAGGACAGCCTTGACCGACTTCTCATCAATCTCTTTTTCAGCAGCGTGCAACAGCATAGCAGCGTATACGTATTCCATGTTTTTTCACCTCAATGTTTGGTTGTTCAGCCGAACAGGCTCCCGAGGCCGTCAAAGCCGCCCTCTTCTTCCTCTTCTTCCTCTTCTTCAGCCTCGGCTGGGGCTTCAGAAGCGCTCGTGGCAACGGCGGCCGCCGCCGATGCTGCAGCGTCAGCTGCGGCACCGAGCATGGCGGCCAATTCGTCGTCGAGTGCGTCGGGGCTGAGCTGACCGGCCACCGCCAGGGCGCCGGTGTGGGCTCGTCCCACCAGATGGGGAAGCGTCTCGGCCGTGGCGACCGCCGCTTCCAATGCAACAGCCATCGCTTCGCGGCTGGCTTTCGCAAGAATGGTTGGCATCGTCTGGCTGGTGTACCAGGTGATGTTGCAGGCGAGGTTGAACGCACCAGCGGCGTAGCCGATGAGGTCCTGCTCGAACTGCTCGTAGTCAATGTCAAGGGTGCTTGGCTCAAAGAGCGTGCCGCCCTCAAGGGTACCGCACAGGCGCAGACCGGTGACGATGGGGTTGATGCCGATCTTTGAGAGCATCATACCGAGGTCGCCTTCGAACACATCGCCCTCTTCGAGGACCACCGTACGCTTCTGAATCTGGACGCTGCCGCCCATGATCTTGGCAGGAATGCCGACCGAGTTCAGTTCACCGACGATGGGGCCGGGTGGCATGCCGGTGTCCATCTTTTCCACCACGATCTGGTGAGGGGCGACGTCGCCTGCTTTAGCGGCTCGACCGGCTTCGGTCTTCTTGAGTTCGGAGAACATCTCGAACGAGTTGAGCTGAGAGGAGGACACCAAAGCGGGTTGGACGGCCGAAGCGTAGAGCGCCTCGAGGTCGCCTTCGTTGAATCCAGCACGCTCCCAAGCGATCTTCATCAGGCGCTTCTTGGCAACCTGAATCTTCATTTGGTCACGGAGTTCGCCGCGCATGCCAAACATGGCAGCGGCGGGAACACCGTGGATGTCGATGACAGCGATGGTGCCGCCACCGGTCAACAACGCGTGAAGGTCGTTCACGGTGTCCTTCTTCCAGGACATGACCTTGGGAATCAATTGATCACCTCGATGCGTTGTGCGGGGCCCATCGTGGTCTTGACGAACATCGAACGAATGTTTCCAACGCCGCGCTCCAGCTTGGTGGTCACACGGTTGAACACTTCCATGGCGTTGGCGAGCAATTCGTCGTGGGATTGAGCCACGGTGCCGAAGGAGGTGTGGAAGGTCATCTTGTCGCCGGACTTGATGACCACGGTGCCCTTCAGACCGTTGGCCAAGACGGCGGGGTCGAGGGTGGGGGGAACGGGACGGGGCATCTTGCCACGTGGACCGAGCACGGTACCCAAATGGCGACCGATGAGACCCATGTGAGGCACTTCAGAAAGGAAGAAGTCGAATTGGTTGGCCATTTTCTTGGCCTGGCCCTTCTTGCCGCCAAAGTCTTCGATTTCTTGAGGCGAGAACACCGTCAATCCACCGGCTTTGGCCTTGGTGGCGGCTTCGCCGGCAGCGAACATGGCCACCTTCAACTCACGACCGCGGCCGGAAGGAAGACGGATTTCTTCCTTGATACGGTTGGTCGGGTTCTTGAGGTCAACGTCCTTGATGGTGAACGAGATGTCCACCGATTCCACAAACTTACGCTCAGGCGCCGATTCGATGGCGGCCTTGATGGCTTCACTGATTTTTTCTTCCATGTTGCATCACCCCTGCGGTCAGCGAGGCGTAAGCGCCTCTCCCGCGGTCCGTGAGTTTCAATTAAAGCGCTCGTCCCATTCTCCTTTTGCAATGATGTCGAGGGCTTCATTGGCCCAATGACCGTCGATCTTCACACGCATGGCCACGCAAGTTCCGATGATCTCGCGGGTTTGCGCCTTCAGGTCGGCACCGGTCAAATGACCCAGGCCAGCCTTCTCGCGGGCCACATCCATGGCCTTTTCGAGAGACAGGTCCTCGGTCGCGGAGTCCATGCCACCGTTGCACTTCTGGACACCAAGGGCTTTCTTGATGAGTTCAGAGGTCCAAGGTTTGGGCATGTTGTTCAACTCCATCCACAGACGTGGGCATCCAGCCGACTTAACGCCCCTATTTAATCGCGCCGCGGCCGATGTGGCCCGGATAAGGGCGGCCTGCAACGGCAAATCACCCTAAACAAACCGGAAACCAAGCCCCTTATATCGGCCACGGCGGTCGTGGGTGGTATGTCCCGACGCCTGCAGACCCTCGCTGTGCTTTTGGTGTTCGTCATGATGACGGCCGTCCCCGCCATTCACGCCAACTCCCAAGGCATCCACAATCCAGCCGGCACTGGCTGCACCTGCCATGGGAATTCCGCTACCCCCACCCTGACGGTGCAGCACGATTTCCCAACGAACTACGCACCTGGATTCACCTACACAATCAACATCTCGATCGGGGGGGGCTCAGCCAGCATGGCTGGTTTCAACGTTCAAGTGAGCGCAGGCTCGCTCGCCATGGCAGGGGCGGGTGTGGCCATCAACTCGGGAGGAACGAGTGCCACGCACACCTCGTCGGGCCAGAACCTTTGGTCGTTCGAGTGGACGGCCCCCAACCCCAATTCGGGGGCAGCCATCGTTGACATCGCCATCAACGAGGTTAACGGCAACGGAGCGACCAATGGCGATGTCTGGAACAACCTTCAGCTCACCATTCCTGAGGAACTCCCCCCCAACACGGCACCAACAGCGAGCAACCCCGCCATCAGCCCCTCACCCGAGGCCGGTGTCAATCAATCGCTGACCCTCACCTACGCGTTTTCTGACCCCGAAAACGACGCTGAGTCGGGCAGTCAAATCCACTGGTTTGTGGACGGGACGCACGTCACGGCGCACAACAACAAGAAGGTCATCGACGCCACCCACACGCAAGTGGGTCAGTCTTGGATGGCTGAAATCACACCCTCGGACGGTCAGGCTCAGGGGGCCATGATCGAAACCGGCAACGTGACCATCGTCGACATCGACTCGGACGGCGACGGCGTCCTTGACGGTCAAGACCGCTTCCCCAACGATGCCACGCAAACCGACGATGCTGATGGGGACGGGTACGGCGACAACCCGAACGGCAACAATCCCGACGCCTTCCCGAGCGATTCTTCGGAATGGGCGGACAGCGACGACGACGGCGTGGGCGACAACGCCGATGCCTTCCCCAACGACCCGACCGAAACCACCGACAGCGACGGTGATAACGTGGGCGACAACGCTGACGCCTTCCCCAACGACGGTTCCGAAACCGCCGACAGTGACGACGACGGCGTGGGTGACAACGCCGACGCCTTCCCCAACGACCCGACCGAAACCACCGACAGCGACGGTGACAACGTGGGCGAC
>Ga0255762_10001405_pt1 | contig 20777 bp, 15 predicted proteins | sample 101ome_16_FD_179962 | JGI IMG/M metagenome (GOLD analysis project Ga0255762, IMG submission 179962) | Coastal salt marsh microbial communities from the Groves Creek Marsh, Skidaway Island, Georgia - 101401AT metaG (version 2) | ecosystem: Environmental > Aquatic > Marine > Intertidal zone >...
AAACCAATATTATGAGGAAAAATTGTTGCTCCAATGACATTGCTGTGGCCATGAACCGCATCGGTTCCCCATAAAACTGGAATATCGGCTCCACCTCGATTTGTTGATACATCATGAAATTCTTGAGCCAGTGATTTCCATTCAGCTGGAGTGGATTTTAATTTTCCACGAGGAGAAGTATTACCACCATTCAATATACCTCCCAATGGGTATTTTTTTAAATCAGATGGCACAACAAAATCTAAGTCTGCCATAATTACCTGGCCAACTTTTTCTTCAATTGTCATTGATTGAAGAATTTTTTCGACTTCAGCAATATCGCCTGTAGGGCAATAATTGGATCGTTCCCAATTTACCTCAGAGGCAATTGAGACTTGAAATACAAAGAGTAAAGCAAAGATTTTTTTCATGATATAACTTCCTAGTTAGCTTTAAAACGAGCCATCAAAATAAATGTAGATGCCGGCAATCACTATCAGAATCAAACTTGAGCCAACATTGAATAATTTGGAGGTTTGGAAATCACTAGCTTCCAATTTAAACGTTTTAGCGTTCTCACTTGATGGAGACAATAGTGCACTGACAACAAAAGCAAGAAAAAATGAAATTGCCATTTGGTGCATAAACGGTTCAATTAATGATTCTTGTGTGTTCGCCACATACAGCTTCATGACAACTCCAGCTACTAAGGCAACCAGTGAACCCCATAATACTGATCTTGAAGTGGAATTTTTAAAAAATATTGCTGAAAGAAAGACAAATAAGATTACAGGACTAAACAATCCCATATATTCCTGTACGTATTGGAAAGCAGAATCTAAACTACCAAGAAAAATAGGTGCAACAAATATGGATATCGCTAAACCAAGCAAACCAATTTTTCTACCAACTCCTACCAATTGATCATCATTAACATCGTTGTAATTTCTATAAATATCCATAGTGAAAATTGTACTTAGACTGTTAGTTAATGAGGCAAGAGAAGATACTATGGCTGCAACCAATGCAGCAAAAGTAAGTCCTAAAATTCCATTTGGTAGCAATGAAAGCATTGAAGGATATGCTCTGGATCTATCGCCTTCAAGAGATGGTATGGCACTTCCTTCAAGCGATACAGCGATTAAACCTGGCAGAACAACAACCACTGGCATTAAAAGTTTTAAAAAACCAGCAAACATTAAGCCATTCTGAGCTTCGTTTAAGCTTTTGCCGCCCAAAGCTCTTTGGGTGATGTATTGGTTTGTTCCCCAATAATAAAAGTGTGCAATCCACATACCACCAATCAGGACCCATATCCCTGGCAATCTAACGTAATTACCATATGCTTCAGGGTTTTCAGATTGCGATACATAAGGCAATAGTGCATCAAACTTTTCAGGAAATTCGCTTTGCAGTATCATGAAGCCTTCTACCACTCCAGCACCATCTGATATCGCATTTAGCCCAACATAAGAAACAAAAAGACCAGCAAATATTAATAGAGTCACTTGTATGATATCTGTAAAAGCTACTGCCTTCAGGCCGCCATATAGTGAGTAAGCCAATGACAATAATCCAAGTAAAATCATTGCTGGAATGAGTTCAAGTCCCGTTAGATTGTTTACCGCTTTCGCACCCAACCAAAGTATGGTTGGCAAGATCACCATTACATACATTATCAACATTAATATGGCTAACATTGTGCTTACAGTTTGATCGTATCTTTGGGACAGAAGTTGAGGCATGGTAAATACCTTCTGTTTTAAATAGACGGGAAGTAAAAATTTACCTACAACTATCAACGCAATAGCAGCAGTCCATTCATATGTTGCAATGGCAATTCCCATAGCATAAGCATCTCCATTCATACCAATAATCTGATCTGCAGCAATATTTGCCGCAATTAAAGATGTTCCAATGGCCCACCATGGCAATGAGCGACCAGCTAAGAAGTAATCTTCAGCTGTTTTCTTCTCTCCTGATTTATTGAGAGAGATAAATGTTGCGATAGCAATTAATGCAACTGCATAGATTCCAACGATAGTGTAATCCAAACTATTCATGTAGCCTCCTTACGATTGAATAATTTAAGTTCCCATACAAGGGCGTATGTGGTTTGGTAATTAAATTTATGGAGATATTTTTTAGTATGCTCTGATGGTGTTCTGATGAATGATCATCAAATTCATCTTTTAACGCAGTAATCACATCAAGCTGTGATAGAGCTCTCATTAGACTTCCAGCAAAATATATGCCTCCTGTCGCCATTGAAGTTAAGCTTAAATCAGCTAAAACTCTGCCCATAGACTTACCAAAATTATTTAACATATCTGTTGCAAGATCATCGCTTCCATAACTATCGACGATTTCCTCAGATGTTTTGAGTAGCCCAGATTTAGCTTGATATATTTTGGCAATGCCTGTTCCTGATAAAAAACTCTCAAGCACAGGGAAATTATTTTGATCATCAATTGCAAAAACTTCACGCAAATAATTATTGAAACTTTTAGCGTTGCCCAGCTCAGTTGCAAACACATAAGGAACCTGATTGATGTATCTTAGAATAGAGAATCCAAGTCCAGTACCTGGACCTACTGCTAAGCTAGTTTGGTTGGTATTTCTATCTCCAGATTTAATAGATACAAGGTCGCTCTCATGCAACAAAGGCAAACAATACCCTATGGATTCCCAATCATTAAGCATGTAACAGCTGTCTACATCCAAGGATGATGAAAGTTCAGCACCATCTAGATTCAGTGATCTGTTTGTCATTAGAATTGAATTGCCACTCTTTGGCCCTGCAGCAGAAAATATAATTTCATTGGCTGGCTTTTCAGCTAATTGTTTCTTTATAGTGGCAATAATTTCACTGTCATTAGATATCTTAATTTTAGTGATTTTATCTATTGAAAGATTCTCTTGATCGCCATAGCCAATTCTTAAATTAGTTCCTCCTAAATCAAGTAATAAATTATTATTGGTCAATGTCCTCTCCGAATAGTAAATTATATAAAATAAAGTTTGGAGAGGATTTAAAAATTTGAAAAAAAAGCCTTAAAAATCTTAGCAGCTCAGGAGGAATGTCGAAAAAGCTGAGCCACTAATCAGCATTTTTAAGGCCCGCTATAATGATATGATTAAATTTACGAAAAGCAATGAAAAAAGTCTTTTTGTTACATTTTGGCAACATTCAATTCATTTTTTTAAATTAATTACCCAAAAAATTCAATGAAATATAACAAATTTGTACATTATGGCTGAAAATTGGAAAAATAAGGTTATTTATCAAATCTACCCTAGAAGTTTTTGTGACACATCTGGTAATGGGGTTGGAGATCTGAGAGGCATTATTAATAAAGCTGATTACATTAAAGATCTCGGCGTAGACTACGTGTGGATCTCACCTTTCTTTAAGTCGCCACAATTTGACTATGGCTATGACGTTCAAGACTATCGAACTGTTGACCCACTCTTTGGAAGCAACAAAGATTTTCTCGAGCTTATAGAAGTTTTTAAGAAAAAGAACTTAAAGATTATGATTGATTTAGTTCTAAGTCATACCTCTACACATCATGAGTGGTTTCTGCGTAGCAATTCCGTCAAGAAAAATGATTACAGTGACTGGTATGTTTGGGCTAATGGATTAAATGATTCAGAACCCAACAATTGGTTATCGGTATTCGGTGGATCCGCATGGAAATGGTCTGAAAAGAGACAGGCCTACTATCTGCACAACTTTTTAGAACAACAGGCAGATTTAAATTTCCATAATCCTGAAGTTCAAAATCAAATGCTAGATGAAATACATTATTGGTTGGATTTGGGTGTTGATGGCTTTCGTTTTGATGTGATAAATTTTTTATTTCATGATGCTAACTTAAGAGACAATCCACCAAAAGAATCAAAAAAAATTAGACCTCTAGGATTTAATAAGGACAACCCTTATGGTGCGCAATACCACATCTACGATAACTCAAGACCTGAGATGCTGCCCTACCTCGAAAAAATTCGTGCCGTCCTTGATAAGTACAATGCAATTTCAGTAGGAGAAATCGTAGCAGACGATTTCAACCAAGTTATGGGCGACTACACCACTGAAAAACGTTTACACATGGCCTACAGTTTTGAATTCTTATCTGAAGAATTTAATTACGATAAGGTTGATAATATTGTCGATAATTTTTTTAAGTCCAATCCACATTCTTGGCCTTGTTGGGCATTTAGCAATCACGATTCAACTCGTATTGCTTCACGGTCTATGCAAACACCCAAAGAACTTATGGCTAAACTACTTTCGCTTAAAGGAAATGTATGCATTTATCAAGGAGAAGAGCTTGGCCTCAATGAAAGCGCATTGGACTATGCTGATATTCGTGATCCATTTGGAAAAAGATTTTGGCCAGAGTTTAAAGGAAGAGATGGTTGCAGGACTCCCATGCCTTGGATTGGAGCTGACAAAAACTTGGGTTTTTCCAAAACACAACCATGGCTGCCAGCGGATATTGGTTTCCGAGATTTAGCTGTTGATGTACAACTTAACGATAGTGAGTCTAACTTAAATTTCTTTAAAAGATTAATGCATCAAAGAAAACAGAAATTTACTTAAAAAATTCTCTGTGTAGAGATTCGACAGTCGTTTTTTCTAAGCAGCTTTCAAGCACCAAAGTTATTTTAATTTCAGATGTGCTTACAAGCTTAAGTGACGTCTTGCTGCCCTCTAGGCAGCTAAATACCCTACTAGCCACTCCTGTTTGTGAACGCATGCCGACACCAACTACCGAAATTTTTGATAAATCTGATTCAGAAACATAATCGTCAAAAAGCTGGCCTTTATATTCTTTAAGAATAGATTCAACCTCAGCCAAATTATCCTCTTGCACTGTAAATGAAAAGTCAATGGCTCCATTTAGCTCATAATTCATAACGATAACATCAACAAAAATATTTTTTTGTGCCATCAGATTTAGAACAGAAGCAGAAAAATCATTACTAATCTTGCCCCCGTAAATAGTAAATTTAGCCTGGTTAGGTTCTGATGTAATGCTTGTAACTACTGACTCTTCCATATCTGTGGGCTCATTATAAATTATTTTTGTCCCTTGGCTTTGCTCAAAGCTTGATAAGACTTTAATTGGTACTTTATATTTATGGCCTAGCTCAACCGAACGCAATGCTAACACCTTTGCTCCTTGACCTGAAAGCTCTAACATTTCTTCAGAAGTTACACATTCCAAAACTCTGGCATCATTTACTTTATTTGGATCTGCAGAAAATACCCCTTTTACATCGGTATAAATTTGACACTCTTTGGCCTTGAGTTCAGCTGCTACTGCCACAGCTGTGGTATCCGACCCACCACGACCAAGGGTTGTAAAATCTCCTTTTTCATCAACACCCTGAAAACCAGTAATTATAGGGATAACCCCTTGCGCAATTTCATTTTTTATCAAAGCTGTATCAATTGAAAGTATCGTTGCAAATTTATTTGAACTATCTTTTTTGGTCATTAGTTTAAGCTGTGAAGCATTAAATGATTTGGCTTTAAGTCATAAGCTTGATAGACACATTGCAAGCAAGGATGAACTCACAGCTTCACCTGTAGAAAGCAGCGCATCCATCTCACGGACGTTGTCTTGATTAAAATATTTTTGACCAAGGTTAAATAGCCTATCGGTCTCACCGGCCATAGCTGAAATCACTACCACAACATCATTATTTTCTGCAGAGGATTTTATAATTTCAGCAACTTTTTCAATTCGGTCTAAATTAGCAACCGAAGTTCCACCAAATTTTTGTACGATCAGATCAGTCATTGATGTATTTAAATATTCGATAAGCATTTCCAGCCGCACCAATATTAAGATTGTCGCCTACCACCCAAAAGCTTATTACGTTTGGGGAATCTTGAAAAACTCTGAGCCTACCAATGGAAATCACTTCAGAATTACCATTTTGTCTTGGAGATGGAATTAGGCCGTCGTCAAAATTTAACTCAGGATCGTTTAAAAATTGCTCCTTTATTTTCGCAAGATTTATAGCTTCGGTGCAAACAATATTTATGCTGGCACTATGTCCTCGAATAACTGGAACTCTTACACATGTAGCTACTGTTGTGACATCTGAAAATTTTAGTATCTTATTTAATTCATCTTTTATTTTAGTTTCCTCACCTGTGCTGCCGTCAGTGTAAATATCATCAATAACAGGAATAACATTGAATGAGTTGATTTCATTTATAGAGTTATCGGAAAAATCAAATTCACTCTTCAGTGCTTTTAGAGTGTCTAGATCTTTGTTTGTGTCATCTAAAAGCTTATGTGTTCTTTCTCGGCCTGCGCCGCTTATGGATTGATAGGTTGATATAAATATATTTTTAACAGAATTAACGTTAGAGATAATTTTTATTGGTTTGGCCACAGGAGCAACCACACAATTAGGTAACGCGATAAAACTTTCGTTGGAATAATCTTGATGATTGACACCGTGAAGCAAAAGAGGTACTTCAGGATCTTGTCTGTAGGCTGAAGATAAGTCTAAAAATTTTGTGGGGTAAGTTATGTTGTCTCTAAGGGCTTTTGCATTTTCCGCTGATATAGCTAAGAAGATATAGTCATATTGGGTGTCATTAATCTCAACTAAAGGTTTAAGAAAAAACTCTTTGCCTTTGATATTAATTGTCTTTCCAGCACTTGCCTCAGATGCATAGAGGTGAAGCTCTAAATTTTCCTTAATTAAGTAATTAACTAGTAATGTGCCCACTACTCCTGTTGCACCAGCAACTGCGACTTTAATCATTATTTATCTATAGGGTGAAAACTTAATAAAAAAAGGGGAATCGCTACCTAGAAGTCTTACAGAATGGAAGTTGGGCCAGACATTCTGAGGTAAATAACCTAGGCAGCGATATCTTGTGTTGCTAAATTTTCAACAACATAACTTGTTAGATCTAGCATACGATTGGAGAAGCCCCACTCATTATCGTACCAAGCTAAAATCTTTGTGTTTTTATCTATTTTTTGTGTGTGCAATTTATCGTAGACGCTTGAATTAGTATTCCCTTTAAAATCGGTGCTTACGAGTGGGACAGTATTCACATCCAATACGCCACGTAGCTCATTTAAGGATGCTTGCTCAAGCACAGTATTAAGCTCTTCCACTGTAAAATCTTTTTCTGTATTAAATGTAAAATCTAATAAGGATACATTGGCAACAGGCACCCTAACAGCAAGGCCATTAAGCTTTCCATTTAACTCTGGAATAACTTCTCCAACCGCACTTGCAGCACCTGTTTTTGTTGGAATCATTGATTGGCCAGCTGCTCTAGCTCTGAGCAAATCTGAGTGATAAACGTCCAACAAGCTTTGATCATTTGTATAAGCGTGAATGGTATTTACCAGTCCGTTGGTTATTACAAAGTTATCGTTAATAACCTTAGCCAATGGAGCAAGGCAATTTGTTGTGCAAGATGCATTGGAAATAATTGCATCGTTGGATGTCAGTTCTTCATGATTCACTCCAAATACAACAGTTCTATCAACGTCTTTGCCAGGCGCTGAAATAATTACTTTTGAAGCTCCAGCTTTAAGGTGAAGGGAAGCTTTTTCTCTGGTAGTGAATATTCCAGTACACTCAAAAACAATGTCTACGCCTAATTCTTTCCAGGGCAAATCCTCTGGATTTCTTTCACTAAAACACTTAAAGGTTTGGTTACCCACTGATATTGAGTCCTCACTCGAAGAAATATCGTAGTCTAGCGTACCATGTACTGAATCGTATTTAAGAAGATGAGCATTGGTTGCTGTATCAGCAAGATCATTGATTGCAACAATCTCAAATTTGCTGTCACCTCTTTCCAAATATGCTCGAAGTATGTTTCTGCCGATGCGGCCAAAACCATTTAATCCAACTTTCATAATTCGTAGTTTAGATGCTTTTTTAAAAAAAGATAGTTTTTTTATGTAAAAAAAGCTTTTTTGTAAATATTTTTAAACTTTATATGTTTTTATCCCTTTTTTTTACTGTTATTTATCCAATATAAGTATAAAAATCAAACAAATATGTATCGTATATAATATTTGCTTATGTCAATCTGGTTCAAAGAAATATCTATAAAGGATCTAGAAGGTTCTTCCATAAATATGGATAAACATCTGGAAATTGAATTTTATGATATTGGCACAAACTACCTGTGTGCAAAAATGCCTGTTAATGAAAAAACAAAACAACCTTTTGGCTTGTTGCACGGTGGAGCTTCTTGCGTATTAGCAGAAAGTGTTGCGAGTTTTGCTACAGCACTAACACTTGACTTAAGTAAACAAATTCCAGTTGGCCTCAGTCTTAATGCCAACCACCTTAAATCAGCTACTTCAGGCTTTGTTTATGCTAAAGCAACCTCAAAACATTTGGGCAAAACAACTTCGCTGTGGGATGTTATTGTCACAAATGAGGATAAAGAAATTGTTTCTTCAGTGGTCTTCACCGCATTTCATAAGGATATTAAATGAGAAGATTTTTAAAGATTATTCTTTTATTTGTGGTTGGTCTTCATGCCCATTCTATACCACAAAATGTTTTATTCATTGGCAACAGTTATTTTTACTATAACGACAGCTTGCACAATCATGTTAGAAGGATGCTTGGAGAAGCATATCCAGAAATGACCTTTACATTTAAATCTTCAACCATCTCAGCTGCAAGACTGCATCACCATAATTTTGATCATTTAATAGACCATAAAAACTTAGGTGTTAAAGAGAAATACGACTTAATTATTATGCAAGCTGGTAGTTTTGAGTTCTCGAATTCAGAATTTAGAAAAAAATACATCGAAACAGTCAAAGAATTTTCCTCTAAGGCAAAAAATGCCGACATAAAAACTGCTCTTTATATGTTTCATGACTATCTGCCTTACGAGCGTCGCTACAGAGAAAATAATCTTGAAGAGGTAATTGCAACTCATAGACAAGCAGCCTTAGAAACAGACTCTCTATTACTGCCAATTGCATTGGCATTTGAAAAAGCTTATGCAAAAAGAAGTGATATTAAATTGCACCACCCTGATGGCACACATCCTGCACTACTTGGGCACTATCTGGCTGCATATACAATTTTTGCTTACTTAACTAACTCAACCCCAGTTGGCCTTAAATACAATTACCTCAATCAACTTTCTGATGAAGATATTTTATTTCTTCAAAATATTGCTTGGGAAACCTATAGCCAGCAAAATAATTAACTACTAAAAAGTAGAAAAAGAATTAAAAAAATGGTATTTTCAATGGCATGAAAAGGCTAATTTTTGCATTTCTCGTTACTTTTGCATTCTTTTTTGAAGCACAAGAAGAAAGCAACTACGAAGAAGTAGTTGTTACAGCTAATAAAAAAGAAGAAACGGTACAAGAAATTCCAATGAATATTTCGGTTATTACAGAGGGGGATATCGAAGAAAGAGGAATTACTACACCTGAAGATTTTTTAAGATCACTATCTGGGGTTACAACTCCTGGTGGTTCAAGATACTTTTCTTTTAGAGGACTAAACACTAGTTCAGCTCAAAGATCACCTGGGACATCATCTGTATACTATGATGAAATTAAAGGTTCAACAATGAACATTTTTGACGTTGCCAGAATTGAAGTATTGAGAGGCCCACAAGGAACTCTGTATGGTTCAAATGCTATTGGTGGAACAATCCGATACATCACAAACAAACCAAACACTGAAAAGTTTGAATCCAAACTATCAGTAGAACTTGGTGACAAAGAGTTTGCTGTTGAAGCAATAGAAAATTACAACGCTATGGTTAATGTGCCATTAAGCAGTAATGTTGCACTACGAGCTGTTTATTCCTCAGCAATAGATCCTGGAATTTATCAAAACGTTATGACTGGTAAAAAAGGTGTAGGTACTCAAAACGATGAAAGAACAGTTCTGACCCTTGGATTTAACTTCGACAGACTTGACGGCATGGTCAGATACATTGAAAACGACCGAGTCGACGTTGGTATGAAAGAAAAAGGGAACGGTGATAAGCCTGGTAATGCAGACTTAGTAGTTTCAGGTTGTAATACCGATGGCGCAGGCTGGTGGTACAACTGGGATGGTTATGAAAATTGTGCAAGAGTTGCTGGTATTGCAGCTGAGCTTGGCGATTACACAGACCTTCCTGGCTTAAGCAACTACAATCCTCTTCTTGCTTTTGCTGATTTTTCCGATGAAATACACAGAGTTAGAACCAAAGTTCTTTCAACCCAAATAAATTATCAAGCCGATGACTTTAGTGTTGTGGCAGTTTTAGCTAATTATCAAGACAGAGAAGACTCAGATACTGAATGGAGTAGAATTGATATGGATGACCTTTATGCGGCTCCATTGATTGTGACTTCAGATTCAGAAACTTCTAGTTTTGAATTTAGAGTAAACTCCAACCCTGGTGTCTTTGAGTGGACCGTTGGTTACTTTAATGAAGATTATGAAGGAAAGCCTAACCAAATAGTTGAAACACAATTTGGCCCTAGCGCAGATGCATTCGATTACATCACATCAATTATAATGGGCGCTCCTGATTACGATGGCTCAGCTTACTGTCCACCGTTTTGTAACGACTCATTGGGTTATCCAAATATGTACTACGGTAGCTGGAGATATTTTGACAGAGCTAGAGAAGAGTCAGTATTTGGTCAGGTTTCTTATGTATGGGAAGACTTTACTTTTACAGCTGGGTTAAGAAGATACATGCTTGAAGGCAGTTATAAAGGTTCTGAATTTGGTGTCTTCTATCTTGGTAGTAACGGGTGTGACAATGATGGCGATGGTCAGGGCGATTTTGCCGATGGTGTAACTTGTAACGAGTTATCCGGTACTGAATCAGATACCAGACCAAAATTCACTGTTAGCTATACACCAAATGATGATCTAACCTTGTTTGCTGTTAGCTCTGCAGGCTACAGGCCTGGTGGCAACAATGCTAACTTACCATATTTCTGTGAGAACGATCCAGAAGCCTCGTCTTTTAAGAGAAGGTTTACTTCTGACAATGCTCAAAATACAGAATGGGGTGCAAAATATAGAACATCTAGATTCTCTATTAATGCTACCTACTTCATGATTGACTGGCAGGATATCCAAATTGGTATTGCTCCAGCATGTGGATGGTCATTTACATACAATGGTGGTGCAGCTGAAACATCAGGTCTTGAACTTGATGCCACACTTGATCTTGCTGAAAACCTTTATCTGGATTTCGCAGGAGCATTTATGTCAGCTGAAACTACAGTAGACCTACCAAGCTTTGATGCTAAAGCTGGTGATAGACTTCCTGGAACAGTTGAAAGTCAATTCAATGTTGGTTTAACTTACGAAACAAACTTCTTAGGTAATCCAGCCTTTGCAAGAGTTGACTGGTTAAACTACGGTGAAAGTTATGCAACTTTTGCTCAAACACAGAATATGATGTCTCCAGAATATTCTAAGATTAACTTCAATGCTGGAGTTAACTTGGGAGATGCTGGCTTACAACTATCAATTGATAATGTCTTCGATGAAAGAACAGAAGCATTTAGATATGCTATTGATTCTCCATCATGGAGACCAAGAGACTACGTTCAGTGGATTCCTCCAAGAACGGTAAGTCTTAGATACTCAGTTAGCTTTTAACTAAATTAAGGCGGGGAAACCCGCCTTTTTTTATGTTTCGATACCTTCTTTTTACAATCTCTTTTTTAATTATCCCAGAAGAGTGTGATTATTCTTCTCAGGAACAAGAGGTTGCTCCCATTCAAACCACAAGCACTGTTTTAATTGAGGAGGACTTCTTTCTTAATGTGACTCAATACACGGAGAGGCTTGAATTCGAAGGCACAGATAACTCTCCTGCAGTACATGAAGGTATTGATTTTATTAATGAAAATAGACGAATAGAGGATGTGCCTATCTATTCTGTCCTAGCAGGAAAGGTTGTTTACGTTAGAAAAGGATGTCCCGAAGAGCATCCATTCACTAGAAATAATTTGTTGCGTGAGTGTGGCAGTGGTTGGGGCAATCATGTTGTGATCGATCATGGACAATTCTTTACTAGATATGCTCATCTCAGACCCAATACCATTAGTGTGTCTACTGGGAATACTATAAAAAAAGCCGAAATTGTTGGCCTCATGGGAAATTCAGGACGCAGCAACAAAAGACACCTGCATTTCGAGGTTGGTTTTAAAGATGCGCCCTTTGATTCATGTGCTGCTGCCCAATCCTTTGATTCAGTAACAGATCCTAAAATTTTTGGTTTCTAAGCCAGTGTATTTGGTTGAAGACTAGAACCAGATACAGAATAAATAGCACCACAAAACTAACTATCAAAATTGGGTCAAATATGCTGTCAGCAAGTGGATTACCTGCTGGCAATCTAGTAAAAACTTCTGATATTGCTGGAATACAGCTGCATAAAATTGTCCCGGAATAGCTTATTGCTTGCAAATACTTAGCAAACGGGAATCGTTTAAATGCTTCAAAAAACACCCCTCCTCCAATTGCTAGTAAAGTAATTACACCCAAAAGATGTGCCAGATTAAAACCACCATTATTAAAAATGAAAAGCGAAGTTCCAGCAGATATCGCAGTTAAAAGTAGATAACTTTGACCCAAAAAATTGAAAGCCGAAATAAACTTGTCTTTGTAAATTATTCTTGCAGCAAGCACTAAAGCAAGCGTACCACTTATTGTGTGTATCCAGCCTACTGTAGAGATTTCAGACATAATGTTTTTTTCCTAATTATGTATATAATACCCACCTTCTTAATAAATTAAACTGAATGGAAAAAAATAACTTTGTTGGTTGGGAGGAATGGGTAAGTCTGCCAAAACTTAATCTGCCCGCCTTAATTGCTAAAACAGATACGGGTGCTGAAACATCTGCACTTCATGCGTTCAATATTCAGGTTTTCGGTAAAAACAATCAGATGGTGCGTTTTGGCATCAACCCCATTACTTCGGATGAAAGATTTTCAATTTTTTGTTCGGCAAAAATTATCGATCAAAGAAATGTCACTTCATCCAATGGCATAACTGAACTTAGGTACGTCATCGAAACAGACATTGTCATTGGCGGAGTTAAAAAAACTGTCCCAATAACTTTAACCAATCGAGAGAATATGAAATACAAGATGATCATTGGTAGAAATGCTTTGGATGGATACCAAATATCAGCAGACAAAAGTTTTTTACAAGGTGAGCTTAGCTTTGATAGTTATAAAAAGGCTAAAAATTACGATTACAGACGAAGCTTGCGTATTGGCATATTGAGTCTTGAGCCAAACAACTACTCCAACCAAAGATTAATTGAAGCTGCTGAAAAACACGATCATTTTTGTGAAATATTAAACACCAAACGGTGCTATTTAAATATTGAGTCAGATAAGCCAGAGGTCCACTACGATGGCAAGCCATTGCCTCATTACGACGTCATTATTCCGCGAATAGGTTCATCCATTACTCGTTATGGGATGGCTGTTGTGCGTCAGTTTGAAGCAATAGGTACATTTTGTCTTAATTCATCCTCATCAATTGGCCTATCAAGGGATAAATTAGCAGCTCATCAAATGTTAGCTCTGCATCAAATCCCAATGCCGGACACAGCTTTCGCCAACTCCCCTCGTGATACCAAACACATTGTTGATCTAACAACAGGTGCTCCATTGGTAGTAAAGTTGTTAGAAAGCTCTCAAGGTAAAGGTGTGATTTTGGCAGAAACCAAAAAAGCTGCAACTAGTGTTATCAGTGCATTTCAGAGATTAAATGCTCCATTTATTGTCCAGGATTTTGTCAAAGATGCTGGAGGTTCAGATCTAAGACTTTTGGTAGTTGGAGGCAAAGTCGTTGCTAGTATGATGAGATCAGCTAAAGAAGACGATTTTAGATCGAATCTGCACGCTGGAGGTATTGCCAGAAAAGTAAGAATTACCAAAGAAGAGAGATCAATTGCCAGAAAAGCAGCCAAAGCTATGGGTTTAAATATAGCTGGTGTCGACATTTTACGATCATCAGAAGGTCCTAAGGTTCTAGAAATCAACAGCTCCCCTGGTTTAGAAGGTATTGAAAGTATCACTAAGCTTGATTTAGCTGAAAAAATCATAGACTACCTAGAGCGCCGTTTGGGGCTGTCAAAATTTGTGTAAAAGCTCTAAATATTAGAAAAAATGGTGGAGCCAAGGGGGATCGAACCCCTGACCTCAACACTGCCAGTGTTGCGCTCTCCCAGCTGAGCTATGGCCCCAAGAAAAACTATTCTAAATTAAGTTTCTGAAAACCCCAAAAAACGTTTAAAAACTTGATAAATAGGCATTTTTATAGTTGAATAGTTTTAATAATGAGGGGGATCTCAATATGATTTCAAAAATTAAGTATTTAATTTTAATATTGCTGTCTTTTTCTTTGGCATTTAACGCTCAAGAATCAGGCGGTGAAAACGACGTAGAGGAAGTTGTTACGGTAGGTACACAAATTAAGGGTGCCAAAATAAATGAAGCACTTCCAGTAACTGTAGTCTCAGCTGAGGACATCGAAGATCTTGGTGTTGATTCAGTTGATGATTTAATGTCCAGCTTGCCTGAACAAGGTATTAACCAATTTGGAGAAACTGGGGACACAGGTGGTGTAAACAGTGCCAGAGGTGATGTTGGCTCATATGACATTAGATCACTAGGAACAGGAAATACTCTCGTACTTTTAAATGGCAGAAGATTAGTTTCTGGTGCAGGTTATCAAACTGAAGAAATTGGTGGTAGCTTTGTCCCTGTAGAAAGCGTTAATACGCAAATTTTACCTATAGGCTTGCTTGATCGAGTCGAAATTTTAAGAGATGGTGCTGCTGCTGTATATGGTTCAGACGCCGTTGCTGCTGTGGTAAATAATGTTCTCGACACAAACTTTGAAGGTTTTGAGATTAGAGTTAGGTACAAAAATTTTGAACATTACAATAGAGATGATCATACAGTCACAATGAAGTGGGGCAAAAACTTTGGTAAAACCAATGTTTCCACTTACGCATCTTTTTATGACAGAGATAGAATAAGAGCTATTGAAGATGAAGTAATGGGTTTCTGTGATAGAGACGTGTTTGCTAATGATGGTTATGGAATCTACGACTGTTCAACAAACTCACCATGGGCACAATTTGATATGTCCGGTAGAGCAGACTATACCGACTCGTCTGGTGAATTCGTCATCTTGCCTGCAGGTCACTCAGGATGTCGTCTAGATCTAGGTGATGGTAACTGTGCTGGAAGAGATGGACAGGACTTATACTACAACTGGTATGCACAAAGAGATTACCTTGGTGCGCTAGAAAGAAGAAATGTATTTACATTCATAAATACCGAGCTTGATAACGGTGATGAAATGTATATGGAGATTGGATACTATGACTCCGATTACACATCACAAAGAGAAGCAGCTTCTCCATTGACAGCACAAAAATTTATTGTTCCGGCAACGCATCCAAATAACTTTACTGGCAAAACATTGCAGTTAGACAACTACAGAACAGTTGATTTTGGCCCAAGAGAAGTCGCCAGTGAAAAAACCAATACTAGATTTCTGTTAGGTTTTAGAGGTGAGTTATCTTCTGGATGGGATTACGATACAGCTTTTGTATACAACGAAGAGCTTTCTGATAACACTACTTACAATAGAGTAAGTGCTTCTGCTTTTGATGCTTTGCTTCAAGCAGGTCTCTATAACCCATTCAATGGTGGTGGAGTTGTAGGTAGGCTAGATGCTGACGGTGATCCAACAGCTTGGTACGACCTTACTCCTGGAGCTTCAGAAGCAATTCTAGATACAGCCAGAATAGATGTATTTAGAAATAATGGTAGAACATTAAATACTTTTGATTTCAAACTAACAAAAGCAGATTTCTTTGAACTGCCAGCAGGAAATGTAGGTGCATTAGTTGGTGTTGAGTGGCGTGGCGATAGTTTCTTCGATGACAGAGATCCCAATCTTGATGGAACTAACGTTTACGTAAGAAGAACTTCAAGTGGAGCATTAAGCTCAAGAGCTGATTATACATATCCATTCATTTCTAATGTTGTAGGCTCATCCCCTACTCCAGATAATGAAGGAAAAAGAACAGTTTCTTCAGTTTTTGTTGAGTTAGGCATTCCACTGGTATCACCAGAGATGAATGTGCCAGCAGTTCAGTCGCTTGATCTTCAAGTTGCATATAGAAATGAAGCATATAATGACTTCGAAGGTGAGAATGTATCTAGATATGCTTTGGGTTGGAGAATTTCTAACAATCTTCTTGTTAGAGCTTCTTCCCAGGAAACATTTAGAGCTCCTAATATGTATACAATCAATGAGCAAGTTGTCTCAAGAGTTAATACCCGTTGGGACTGGGCTGCTAAATATGTTGATCTAGCTGCTACAGCCGCTGGTCTTGGTTCTTCAACTCTATGGGATTCTGATGGCAGGTATGGTGTTATTAGAAACACTATAGGTAGTAAAGATCTACAAGCTGAGCTTGCCCAAAATGATACTATTGGTCTTGTCTTTGAGCTAAATAACCTAGTTGTAACATATGACGTTTGGGAGATTTCTTCTGATAGAACAGTTGGACTTCTTGGTGAAGAAAATTCAATGCTTATTGATCTTATTAGAAGATTAGGTGGTGATTGTGATGGCTTTGGTGCTGTTACAAGAGAAGACCCTGCATCCGATGAAGTTGAAGTGATGGAGGCTTTAGGATTCCCATGCCCATTTGGACAGGCAACTAGTGTTTACAACAATTATGTAAACCTTGGACCACGTAATGTAGCTGGATGGGATGGCGCATTTTTATATGACGTAGATTTCGACTGGGGTTCAATAGAACTAAAGCATCTTGTTTCTTACACAACTAAAAAAGAGCAAGACAGCAGCGGTTTAGTTGACGAAGTCCTTGCTGCATATGATTCAGGTTTACTTGATGAAACAGCTTATCCATTAATTGGACTAGGTGATTTGCTTCAAATAGAACAATCACCAAAAAGAAAGGTTAAGACCACTTTAAGGTTCAAAAAAGGCAATTGGGCTTTAGGTTTTGTTGAGACAGGTAGAGGTATTGTTCTTGAGCCAGATGTTGGCTTTAGACCAGTAGCAGCATATAAGAGATTAAATGCTTACCTAGACTACAACTTTAGCCTAAATGATAATGATGCCAGAATGAGATTTGGTGTTAACAACCTTCATGATAGAAGACCTCCATTGGCAGACTATAGATTCGGTTTCATGGGAGACCTTGACATAGGTACAAGAAGAGACTTCTACTTTGATTTCAGAGTTAGATATTAATCTAGCTTAGAATGATACAAACCAGTCCAAAGACAATAGGTTTTTGGGCTGGTTTTTTTTTATTCCTATTTTTTCTATTCCTTCCTGCTACTGAATCTCTTAGCAAGGAAGCAATCTATGTAGCAGCTGTAGTTGTCTTAATGGCAACATGGTGGGCAACAGAAGCTATTCCTCTACCAGCAACTGCTCTCCTCCCCTTAGCGCTTTTTCCATTATTGGGTGTATTTGGTGATATTCCGTCAAAAGATGCCTTTCAGTTAGCAGCGAATCCTTACGCACACGCCAATATATTTCTATTTCTAGGTGGGTTTATCCTTGCTTTAGCAATAGAAAAGGTAAACCTACACAAACGGATGGCTTTGAAGATGCTGCTGTTAGTGGGTACAGATTCAAAATACTTAATAGGTGGCTTTATGTTGGTCAGCGGCTTGCTGAGCATGTGGATTTTCAATACATCAACCACACTTATGCTTTTACCAATTGCTTTGGCTGTGGCCACTGTGGTTCAAACAACGACCAATCAAGAATCGATACTCCAGTTCAATAATTTTCAAACGGCCTTACTGCTTGGTATAGCCTATGCAGCAACCATTGGTGGTATGGCAACCATAGTTGGCACTGGGCCAAATGTACTGGTTGTTGGCTTGCTGCTAGATGAAGGAATTGAGGTCGGTTTTTTAGATTGGATGCTACTCGCTACCCCTATATCCTTCATTATGCTTTTCATAGGCTGGTGGTTACTAACTAACGTTGCCTTCCCAACCAATATATCAGGCACCAATGAAACCAAGAAAGAACTCCAAAATATGTATGCCGAACTTGGTAAAGTCTCAAAAGACGAACGTCGAGTATTTATTATTTTCTGCTGCACAGCTTTCGCTTGGATTTTTAGAAAATTACTAATAATGATTCCAGGACTTGAAGGCTTAACCGACTATGGTATTGCAATTATTGCAGCATTAGCACTATTCATAACTCCATCAACGAAAGGTAATGGTTTGCTTGAATGGAGCGCTACCAAAAATTTACCTTGGGGAATTCTTATTCTCTTTGGAGGTGGCTTATCAATAGCAGCACAAATTAAAGCAACTGGTCTGGGAGATTGGATTGGGTCAGTTTTTTCAGTATTCAGTGATGTCAATCCACTATTTTTAATATTCATTATTGTTACTTTGATCGTATTTCTTACCGAGGTCACCTCCAACCAAGCCACAACAGCAACTTTTGTACCAATCATGTTCGCCATTGCTTTAGGCTTAGGTTTTGATAAAGCTCAGTTAGCAATACCAGTAGCATTAGCAGCCAGCTGTGCATTTATGCTACCAGTAGCTACACCACCAAATGCAATCGTCTATGGATCTGAAAAATTTAAAATTGCCGATATGATTAAAGCTGGATTTTATATCAATATTGCTGGCATCGTTGTAGTAACATTGTTTGCAACCTATGCTTTACCAGCCATAATTAACTGATGAGATTTACACTTGTTCTGTTTCTTTCTTTTAATTTATTTACAGCCAGCTATTTAGATTATCCACACCCCTATCACCCAACTCAATCTGACAAGGGGATGGTAGTTTCACAAAACTATATATCGTCAGATATTGGTGCTGACATACTTTCACAGGGAGGCAACGCAATTGATGCTGCAGTGGCCGTTGGTTTTTCATTGACAGCCACTTTGCCCCGAGCAGGCAACATTGGTGGTGGTGGCTTTATGTTGATCTATGATGCCAAAAATGACGTCACAGTGGCTCTAGATTTCAGATCTATGGCGCCAGCATTAGCCAGCCCTGACAAATACTTAGATAAGACATTAAACGCTCACGATTACAATCAAACAAGAAGAAGCTACAAAGCAATTGCTGTCCCAGGTACGGTTGCAGGCTTAATTAAAGCTCATGAAAATTATGGCTCCATGCCATTGGCTCAACTAATTCAACCTACAATAGACTTGCTTGAAGCAGGTGTGCCAATCACACAAGATCTATATTGGGCGATGCAAGATACTGAGTTTCTTAAGTTTGATGATGAGTCAAAGGACATATATTTAAATGACAAGGCTGTCATAGGTGGAAAAATATTTAATGATGATTTGATACGAACCCTAAAACTAATTCAAGAGAATGGCAGAGATGGTTTTTACAAAGGCGAAACTGCAGAAAAGATAGAGCAAGCAATGATAGCCAATGGAGGCTTAATAAGAAAATCTGATCTTGAGCAGTATAAAGTCGATTTTACTGAGCCTATATCCATAACATATCGCGACAACAAGATATACACCATGGGAGCTCCAAGTGGTGGTGGTGTTGCAATATTAACTTCCTTGAATGTACTTGAGAATTTTGACTTAACAAACTTTCAACCAAACTCAGCTAAATACACTCACCTACTTGCTGAAGTTATGAAATATGGTCAACAAAGCAGATCAAAATATATTGGAGACCCAAGATTTAGTGAAATACCAATGGAAAGGTTGCTCTCGAAAGAATATGCCAAGCTCAAAAGTAAAAATATTAAACTTAAACGTGCAACCAACGTAGATAAATTAACTTCCAGAATAAACGACCTAGATAAAAGATATATTGAATCTAAGGATACCACTCATTATTCAATTATTGATGAATCAGGAAATGCAGTATCGGTTACTTATACACTTGGATACTCTTTTGGATCAGGAGTAACTATTGAAGGTACAGGTATATTGGGCAACAATCAAATGAACAACTTTGCTCATGAATATGGACGCAATAATTCTTTAAGAAGAAGTAGCTCTCCAGCCAATAAATTAGAGCCTCTCAAGAGGCCTATGAGCACTATGGCACCATTAATTATCTTTGATAAAAACAATGAAATTAAATTAATCACTGGATCTCCAGGTGGGTCGCAAATCCCAAATATAAACCTACAGGTTGTTTTAAATGTTTTAGATTTTAATTTTGATATAGGCGAGGCAACCATGACGCCAAGAATTCACCAAGACTCACAAAACAATAATTTATTGATTGAAAAAACTATAAATGAAGATACTAGGAGAATCTTAACATTATATGGCCATACGATAGAAATCTCTGACACCATTGGTAGTACACAAAGCATTCACGTTATCGATGGAAAAAACTATGGCTACGCTGATCTTAGAAGACCAAATGCAAAAGTTAGCATTCAGAAGTAATTTTCTTAAGAGTCTGAGCAATTCTCTCTAGTACCTGTTCTTTTTTTAATAAGTAGATGGTTGCATCAAGCGGTGGCGATTTGGTTCGACCAAGCAATGCAGCACGCATGGGCATACCAATTTTTGGCATTGGCAAATCTAACTCTGTTTTAGCTCTATCAATAACCTCATTGATAGCTGTCTCGCTCCATTCATCTAACATGCTAATTTGGGTATTAAAAAAATCTAAAACTTTTTCTGATCCAATTAAAAATTTTTCATAACACCCATCTGAATACTCAGCATAGTTTCTAACGAATGG
>Ga0255762_10001416_pt1 | contig 20712 bp, 19 predicted proteins | sample 101ome_16_FD_179962 | JGI IMG/M metagenome (GOLD analysis project Ga0255762, IMG submission 179962) | Coastal salt marsh microbial communities from the Groves Creek Marsh, Skidaway Island, Georgia - 101401AT metaG (version 2) | ecosystem: Environmental > Aquatic > Marine > Intertidal zone >...
TAAATAAGTTTTTAAACTTAAATGATAATGTAAAATCCATTGAATTTATATCAAAAGAAGATGCAGCAGAATTGTTTACAAAAGAAATTGGTGAAGAATTTGTTGGTTTTTTAGGTTACAATCCACTACTAGATTTAATTTCAGTAAGGCTTTTTGGAGATAAAATCGATATATATAATATTGAAGAATTTATAGAGAGCCTTGACAATTTTGAATTTATTGAAGAAATTGAATATGATAAACCATTAGTTGAATCTCTAGTGAATAATTTTGAGAGAATTGGAATATTGATTATTATTACTAGTGTTTTGTTTTTTATTACAAGCTTTATTTTAATTAATAATTCTATTAAGATTTCAATATATTCTAAGAGAGATACAATAAAAACAATGCAACTTGTTGGGGCTACTAAAAGTTTTATTAGAAGACCATTTATTGCAAGCTATGTTAGGATAGGGTTTTACTCATCCATCGTCTCACTGATATTACTATTTGCTTCATTGTTTCAGGCTAGTTTAGAATTAGATGAAATTGATTTTTTTTCAAATATTAACGACATTATAATTTTAATTTCATTCATAATTTCATTTGGAATATTTACATCATATATTAGCTCTTACTTTATGACTCAGAAATATCTAAAATTAAAAATATCAAGATAGCATTGATGAAAAGGAAAGATTTTTTATTTAATAATAATAGATATAGGCTACTAATTGTATCAATTTTAGTTATTGGTATTGGTTTTCTTCTAATGTCAGGAGGAGCCTCAGATGATCCTGAAGTATTTAGTGATGAAATTTATAACTTTAAAAGGATTAGACTTGCACCCCTTATTGTAATTACAGGTTTTACTCTTTGCATTTTTACAATTCTTAAAAAATCTAAAAATTAATTTACAATGTTAAATGACTTTATAGAGTCTATAACACTTGATGATATTACAAATGGTAAGATAATTTTAATTGATAAACCAATTGAATGGACCTCATTCGATGTTGTTAAATATATTCGGAAGAGTATACAAACAAGACTAAAAGTCAAAAAAATAAAAGTTGGACATGCTGGTACACTTGACCCCCTAGCGACTGGTTTGTTAATTGTATGTATTGGGAAAGAAACAAAAAATATTTCTAAATATCAGGACCTTTCAAAAAAATATACTGGTATAATTAAATTGGGTGAGACAACTCCTTCTTATGACAGAGAGACAGAAATAGATGGAACCTACGATTATAATCATATTGACGAAAATAAAGTTTTAGAAATTTCAAAAAAGTTTATAGGGAAACAGAAACAATTACCACCAATTTATTCTGCTCTAAAAAAAGATGGTAAAAGAATGTATAAGTATGCCAGAGAAAAAATTGAAATTGAAATTGAACCAAGAGATATTGAAATCTATGATTTTAAAATATTAAATTTCTCTACACCTTATATTGAATTCATTATTGAATGTTCTAAGGGTACTTATATTAGATCTATTGCTAACGATTATGGACAAAAACTTAATTCAGGATCACATCTTTATGAGTTAAAGAGAATTAGTATTGGAGATTTTTCGATTACTGACGCTTTAAGATTTAAATAAATTTGAAACATTATAATTATATTTGCTTAATTCCTAAAAAATGAAATACAATCGAATATTACTAAAGTTAAGTGGTGAAGCACTATTAGGAAAAAATTCTTACGGCATAGATAATGATAGGCTTGTTGTTTATGCAGAAGAAATCAAAGAAATTCATAAGCAAGGAGTTGAGATTGCTATTGTAATTGGTGGTGGTAATATTTTTAGAGGATTAAGTGGTTCAAAAGATGGAATAGATAGAGTTCAAGCAGATTACATGGGAATGCTTGCAACAGTTATTAATGGATTAGCTCTTCAAAATGCTTTAGAGAATATAAATATTCCTACAAGACTTCAATCTGCAATAAAAATGGAATCTATAGCAGAACCTTTTATAAAAAGAAAAGCAACTAGACATCTGGAGAAAGGTAGAGTTGTAATTTTTGCATCCGGAACAGGTAATCCATATTTTACAACTGACTCTGCAGCAGTACTTAGAGCAATTGAAATTAATGCTGATGTTATATTAAAAGGGACTAGAGTTGATGGTATTTATAATGAAGATCCTGAAAAAAATAAAGAAGCAATTAAATTTGATGATATTTCTTTTGAAGATACTATAAGTAAAGGATTAAAAATTATGGATACTACTGCTTTTACATTAAGTAAAGAGAATAAGCTTCCAATAATTGTTTTTGACATGAACACAAAAGGTAACTTGACAAAAGTTATTATGGGAGAAAAAATAGGCACAAAAGTTTCTAGTTAAATCAGGTATTATGGAAAACAACCAAGAAATAATAGAAAATGCAGAATTAAATATGATGGCTGCTATTGGTCATTTAGAAGCCGAACTAGCAAAAATCAGAGCCGGTAAGGCAAATCCTGTAATGTTAAAAGGTATTTCAGTCGAGTATTATGGTAATCTAACTCCTTTAAATCAGGTTGCTTCTGTTAGTACACCAAATGCTCAAACTATAAGTATTCAGCCATGGGAAAAGTCAATAATTGATGAAATCGAAAAAAGTATAATTGATTCTAATCTTGGATTTAACCCTGTTAATAATGGGGAGTCTATTCTAATTAATATTCCTCCTTTAACAGAAGAAAGAAGAATTGAACTAACAAAATTTGCAAAATCTGAATCTGAATCTGCAAAAGTGAGCATTCGAAATGTAAGAAAAGATGCAAATAATAAAATCAAAGCTCTAGAAATTTCTGATGACTTAAAATCTAATCTAGAAGTAGATACTCAGGATCTTACTGATAAATACATAAAGAAGGTAGAAGAAATGTTCACATCAAAAGAAAAAGATATTCTAACTGTCTAGTAATGAATCTATCAAAAATCAAAGAAATTTATGATTCTCCATTAATTGACAGCGAGATCAATATAGGTGGTTGGGTTAGAGCTTTTAGAGCCAATAAATTTATCGAATTAAATGATGGATCTACAATCAAAAATATTCAATGTGTGATTGATGATGGTATTATAGGTGAGGATATTATCAAAAGAATTAGTGTTGGATGTTCATTAATAATTACTGGTATATTAGTGAATAGCATTGGTAAAGGTCAAAGTTTTGAGATTAATGTTTCAAATATTAAGCTATTAGGTGATTCAGATCCTGAAGAATATCCTATTCAACCTAAGAAACATAGTTTTGAGTTTTTAAGGGAACAAGCTCATCTTAGAATAAGAACTTCGACATTTAGTTCTGTGATGAGAATAAGATCAAAATTGGCTTTTAGTATTCATGATTATTTTAATAAAAATGGCTTTAATTATATTCATACTCCAATTATTACATCAAGTGATGCTGAGGGAGCTGGAGAAATGTTTAAAGTGACTACATTAGGAAAAGAAGATCTGACAAAAAAAGATATTGACTATTCAGATGATTTTTTTGGTAAAAAAACTAGCCTTACTGTATCAGGCCAGCTTGAAGCAGAAACCTATGCTCTTGGCTTAGGAAATGTTTATACATTTGGCCCAACTTTTAGAGCAGAAAATTCCAATACCTCTAGACATGCTTCAGAATTTTGGATGATTGAGCCAGAAATGGCCTTTTATGACCTAAATGACAATATGGATTTAGCTGAATCATTTGTAAAGCATATTTTAAAATATATATTAACAGAATGTGAGGAAGATTTAAGTTTCCTTGAAGAAAGACTTTTAAAAGAGGAAAGTCAAAAGCCACAAAATGAGAGGAGTAATTTGAGTCTAATTGAGAAGATTAAGTTTACTGTAAATAATGAATTTACTCGTGTTTCATATACAGAGGCATTTGAGATACTAAAAAGCTCCAATTATAACAAAAAGAAAAAGTTTAAATACCTACTAGATAATTGGGGTTCCGATCTTCAAAGTGAGCATGAGAGATTTCTGGTTGAAAAGCATTTTAAATCTCCTGTAATTATTTTTGATTATCCTTCAAAAATTAAAGCATTTTATATGAGGTTAAATGAAGATAATAAAACAGTTAGAGCTATGGACGTATTATTCCCAGGTATTGGTGAGATAATAGGAGGTTCTCAAAGAGAGGAAAGATTAGATATACTCAAAAAGAGAATGTCTGACATGGGTATTGATGATAAGGAACTTTGGTGGTACATAGATCTTAGAAAATATGGGACTGTTCCTCACAGTGGTTTTGGACTAGGTTTTGAGAGAATGGTAATGTTTTGTACCGGTATGTCAAACATTAGAGATGTAATTCCTTATCCAAGGACACCAAAAAATGCATCTTTTTAATTGAAATTAATTCTTTTCTTAATTTTGTTTAAGTATTATTAATATGCTTAATCAGAAATTACAGTTAAAGCTTACTCAAAAGCTATCACCACAACAGATTCAGTTAATGAAACTAATTCAGCTTACTACAGCAGAATTAGAACAAAAAATTAAAAATGAAATTGAAGAGAATCCTGCCTTAGAGATGGGTAGCGAAAAAGCAGATTTAGATATTGAAAAAGATGAATTTGAAGTTGATAAAAATGAGGATGTGAATGTAGATGATTTCTTAACAGATATGTCTGACGATTATGACCATAGTTACAATTATTATTCAGGTGATGAGGAAAATACTAGCTTTCAAACAAAAGCTTCATATAGCTTTCATCAATATTTAGATAATCAATCAAAAAATTTAATTCTCGATGAAAAATATAAGCCTATTTGTGATTTTTTAATTGGAAGTATTGATGAAAGTGGTTATTTAAGAAGAGAGATAGAAGATATAATTGATGATTTAGCATTTACACAGAACATAGTAACTTCAAAAGAAGAAATCCTATCAGTATTAATGAAAATTCAAGAGCTGGATCCTCCAGGAGTTGGTGCAAGATCTCTAAAAGAATGTCTATTAATTCAATTAAGAAGAAAAAACTCAAAAGAGTCAATTGACAATTCTATTAAAATCATTGAAAATGATTTTGATTCATTTTCTAAGAAAAAGTTCTCTAAATTATCAGAGAAATTAAACTTAAACGAACAAAAATTAAAAGAAGCTATTGAAGAAATTTCTAAACTGAATCCTAAACCAGGAGGTTCAATAACTAGTGATTTTGCTAATAATTCAATTACTCCAGATTTTATATTAACAATTGAGGATGGAGATTTAATTGTAGAATTAAATAAAAGAAATTCTCCAGAATTAAGACTCTCTAATTCCTATAAAAATATATTAGAAGGATATAAAAAAGATCCAAATAAAACAAAATCACAAAATCAAGCAATTCAATTTTTAAAGCAAAAACTTGATTCAGCAAAATGGTTTATTGAAGCAATAGAGCAAAGACATCAAACTCTTTTTCAAACAGTAAATGCGATTGTTAACTTTCAGAAAGATTATTTTTTAACAGGAGAAGAAAGCAATCTTAAACCTATGATTTTAAAAGACATTGCTGAAAAAATTAATTTAGATATTTCTACTGTTTCAAGAGTTGCAAATAGCAAATATATAGATTCACCGTATGGAATTAGGCTTTTAAAAAGCTACTTCTCTGAGGGAATGAAAAATAGCGATGGAGATGATATATCAACAATTGAGATAAAAAGAATCTTAAAAGAGATTGTAGAATCTGAAGATAAAATAAAGCCATTATCTGATTTAGATTTATCCAGTAAATTATCTAAGAAGGGGTTTAAAGTTGCTAGAAGAACAGTTGCCAAATATAGAGAGCAATTAGATATTCCTGTTGCCAGACTGAGAAAACAATTATAACAAATAAAAAATAAGTCCTAATTTAAAGAAACCTACATTTAGGATATTTCCATCCAATGTTTTTTGATTTTTTATTAAGGGGTTTAAATCATATTCTAGGGAAATATTCCATGTATTATATCCTACATTAAAATATATTGATGAAGACCACTCTTGAATATCTTTAATTTTTAATTCTTTTCCATAAGATGGATTTGAATATAATGAAAAATTCTTTTTAATCTTAAAGCCAGAATATATTCTCCAAAACCTATAAACATCCACAGAAGACTTTCGCCATCTAAATTCGATAGGAATTACTAATGATGAAAATGATATTTTATTCTTGGATTCAAGAAATCTACTTACTATAATATCATATTCTATTATACCATCAACTTCTAAAGGCTGAATATTAGATGTGAATAAGTTTCTCTCAAACCCTATACCAATTCCCAAAGCATTGGTAGAAGTTTTATTTAAGGGAATATCTCTTATAAAACCAAGTTGAAAATTACCAGAGAATCCATTTTGTTTGAAATCAGTTACTTGCTCAGTCTGGATAAAGTAGCTTGAGCCAAAGTAAAATTGATCTTCTCTATAGAAACCATCTTCATTAGTATCTTGAGCAATTAATCTAGAGATTGTACTTATTAAAAAAAGTAAAATTAATAACTTTTTACTAGTTGAAATTTTGAGTATAATCTCCAACTCTAGTAGTATAGTTTAGTTTTAGTGCGTTAACCTTACGCAACTCTTGTTTGATATCACTTATGATTCCCATTTTTGTGTCACTATCAACTTTTAGTGCAGTTGTTAAAACATTTTGAAGCTCTTGACGTTTTGCAGCTCTTTCAGCAAGAACAAACGCACCAACTTCCTCAACAGTCCCAAACTTGTCATTAAGTTGAATTTTTGCTGAGGTACCATAAGTATCAATATATCTACTAGATGGTTTACCAGCATAAATATAAATTACTCTATCCTTTTTATCTAGCTTCTGAACTTGATCCGCAGCAGGCAAAGTATTTTGTACCATAAGTGTACTATCTCTCATAACAGTTGCAACCATAAAAAAGAACAACAACATAAAAACTATATCTGGAAGAGATGCAGTAGATATTGCAGGTAGATCACCACTTTTATTTTTTTTAAATTTTGCCATATTAATTTACTTTACTTGGTTCAGCCTCAGATAACTTTTGTGGGTACAATGCTTTAATAACATCTAATTTCTCTTTTAGACTAGACTTATCGTCAGCAGAAGTTCTAGGATCACTATACCTAAGATCAGCTTCAACATAAGTTAAGGGCTCATTAGGATATAATCTAGCAAACTCTCTATTTCTTAAAACATTGTATGCAGCAACTAATTCGTTTTGAACTGCTATATAAACTTTATATTCAGTCTCTCTATCATTTTTTAAAGATATAATGGCTTTATCAGGATTATCTGATGACCTTGGGTCCCTATTACCTTGACAATAATCACAAGCTTCTTCTCCAGATCCTCCTCCATTATCAAGAAAATCTACAGCAAGATTTCTTAGATTTTTGATATCAGTTAGTTCTTCTTCAACTAATAACTGATTATTTTTATTTACTACAACTGTAAAAATATTTTTTTGTCTGATTATTGGTGGATCAATTTGCTCCTCCATAGGAGGTAACTTTCTATTAATACCACTATCAGTCTCAATTGTTGTAGTAACAAGAAAGAAAATCAAAAGCAGAAAGGCAATATCTGCCATAGACCCTGCGTTAACTTCTGGTGACTTTCTTCTAGCCATAGTTTACTTTTTAATAAATTTTTTACCTCCTGAGAATATCATTAGTCCAACTGCAATAATAGCTAAAATGTAGAATACTCTAATCCCAGTACCAACAAGTCTTGAACCAATAGCTGATAATACTTTACCATCTCTCATAGGGGTTTCAACACCACTTGATAAAACAAATGCAATAACTACTACACCTAGAAATAATCCAGCAGAAGTTAACGCACTTTTCATTTTAGCTTTATCTTTTGCCAAACCTCTTAAGGAAAATGTTAGAGTTACAATTACAGCAATAAAAAGTATTAATTGACTTAAAAGTATAATTGGAGTAATAACTCCAAAGTTTCCTGATGCAGCAGACATTTTGATAGTATCATCTCCTGTGCCAAAAACTAAGAAAAGAAATATAATACCTAAAACACCTAGAGCTATACACCCTAATTTTGTAATTTTTTGAAGATTCATATCAAATTATTTTTTTTGAGCTGAAAGAATATCAATTAAAGTAATTGATGCATCTTCCATATCATTTACAATTGAATCAATTTTTGCAACAATATAGTTATAGAATACTTGAAGTATAATAGCAACAATAAGACCAAATACAGTCGTTAGAAGTGCAACTTTAATACCACCTGCAACAAGTGATGGTTGCATATCTCCAGCAGCTTCAATTCTGTCAAATGCAGTAATCATACCAATTACAGTACCCATAAATCCAAGCATAGGTGCAAGTGCAATAAATAATGATATCCATGAAACATTTTTTTCAAGCTGTCCCATCTGAACACCACCATAAGAAATTACAGCCTTTTCTGCAGAATCTACTCCATCTTTTGCTCTATCTAAACCTTGATAAAAGATTGATGCTACAGGTCCTTTTGTATTTCTACATACTTCCTTAGCAGCCTCAACACCACCTGATTTGAGAGCATCTTCAACATCACCAGTTAACTTATCTGTATTAGTAGTTGATAAATTAAGATATATAATTCTTTCAATGGAGATAGCTAAACCAAGTATAAGACATATAAGTACAATCCCCATAAAGCTTGGACCACCTTCAATAAAACGCTTTTTTAATTCTTGAGTAAAACCAGCTGAAGCTTGATCCGAAGTAGCTTCCATCATAGGCTCATCTTGTGAATCCTGAATAGTGATTACACTATTTACTGTTGTAGTTGCATACACATTACTTGTAAAGGCAGAACCAACAAAAACAGATAGGATTAATGCAAATAATATTTTTTTCATTTTTGTAATATTTTCAATAATTGAGAGTCGAAAGATATAAAAATTATTATATGATTCAAATTTTTTTTGAGAGTGATTAATTAGGTTTTTTTGGCTTGTATTTTTGAAATGGATATGTTTCTGGAACAACATAAGGTCCAGTTGAAATAATTAACGGAAATTCAGAATTTGGATCAACAATGAATTCAAGCATAACAGCTTTGTATTTATTTTCTTCTGCTTTAATTTCAATTCTGTAATTATCATCTTTAGATTTTTTGATTGGTGATTGTATCCATAATTCACCTTCCATCCATAATCTAAAATCTCTTCCATCAGAATTTTCAGCAACCCATAATGATACACTATAGTCACCATCATAATCAATTGTAGCTTCGAGATAATCTTCATTAAGTTTCCAAATAAGCTCGGGCATTTCAACATCATTAACTATTCTATTAAAGTATGAAACAAGATCATCATTCAAATATCTACCATCTAGAGAATGATTTCTATTAGGTACATATCTTAATAATTTATCTCCTGGAAGTTCATCATAATAATACTGCCAGGAATCAGTTGAAAAAAACTCATCAGATCCAGCGTTTATAATGTATTTAGGCATTGTGAAGCTTTCTTTAAATGAATATGGCTCTACATATTCTAATAAGGTTTTAAATTCATCAGTTTGCATCCAATCTGGTATTTCATAATTTACATATTCTTGAACTGCTAAAGAAAATTCTCCATAACTTCTGTAATGATTTTCAAAAGAAGGGATAACATTTAACAAATCTATTACCATAGGCACAACACCTACTACTCTTTTATCTACTGCAGCTGTTGTCCATGCAGTCCAGCCTCTTTTAGAAGCTCCTGAAACAACAAAATTATCAAGCTGAATATTATTTTGGATAGCTATTTCCTGAGCTAAATCCATTGATCTTACAACGGCTCTTGTCATTGGTAGTCTTGGTAGCCATTCTAAATCTTTCTTTGAGCCTCCAGATTTTAAAAATTTATTCCAAGCGAAAGCAATTAAATCATCTTCCAAGAAAGACTCTTGATTAGACTCTAAAAAATTAACTGGTTGGAATGGTATGTTACTAACATTTACAATAATAGCACCTAGTTTATTAGAATAATTAATCACTTCATCATCCAATCTAAAATAGTTTTCAGAACTCACTCCGTTATCAATAAACATTATACCTGAAGAAGTCTTAACTTCTTTAGGTATAATAATATCTACATTATGCCACCAATTAACTTCACTAACTTTTTTATTATCAAGCCATTCCCCTGAAATCATTTTAATATGATAACCAGTCCATTCTTCTTTGTATATTATTTCTTCAATTTCATAGCTAAATTCATCTTTTGTTGATTCAATATAGTCTTCCATAGATGTATAACCTTCATTAGATAAAAATGCAAAATTGAGCGTGAAGTATATTCCTGCAACTGTTAAGACAATGAATATTTTTTTAATTGACATTGTTTGTAATTTAAATTTTTACCATTTAATAATTGTACTTCCCCATGTAAAACCACTTCCAAAAGCTGCAAGAACAATTATATCTCCTGATTTTATTTTTCCTTCCTGCCATGCCTCTGTTAATGCAATAGGGATTGATCCAGCAGTAGTGTTACCATATTTTTGAATATTATTATAAACTTGATCATCTGATAAACCAAACTTTTTTTGAACAAATTGAGATATTCTTAAGTTTGCCTGATGAGGAATTAGCATGTCTATTTGATTAGGCTTAAGATCATTATGATTTAATCCCTCCATTATGACCTCTGAAAATCTAACCACTGCATTTTTAAAAACTAACTGACCATTCATATATGGGTAGTAAGATATATCGTCAGGATCATTTGCTTCTAAAATTTCTGGAACCCACCTATTTGTACTAGGACCTATTAATGAGAGTTCTTCTGCATGCTTTCCTTCTGAATGAAGGTGAGATGAAAGAATTCCTTTTGAAAGATTTTCTTCCCTAGTGATAACAGCAGCGCCTGCACCATCTCCAAAAATTACACTTACACCCCTTCCTCTTGTTGTAAAATCTAATCCTCCTGAATGATTTTCTGAACCAATTACAAGGATATTTTTATACATACCTGATTTAATAAATTGATCAGCAGTTGAAATGGCATAAATAAATCCTGAACATTGATTTCTTATATCCATAGCAGGACAAGTAGGGATATCAAGCTCTTCCTGGGCTAGAACTCCACTTCCAGGAAAATAATAGTCTGGACTTAAAGTAGCAAATAGAATTAAGTCAATATCATCTTTATCAATGCCTGCTCTTTCTATAGCAATTTTAGCAGCTTTAACACCCATTACAACAGTTGAATTACCATCACCTTTTTTGATATGTCTTCTTTCTTTAATTCCTGTTCTTTCAATTATCCATTCATTGGAGGTATCCATAATTTTAGAAAGATCATCATTTGTAACAATATTTTCTGGAACATACATTCCAAGTCCCGAAATTCTTGAGTTATACATTTGTAAGGTTTTTTGTTAAGTTAATAAATTTTATTTTGGAAAATTTAAAATCTAATTATTCAAGACGAATATTGCTTATTCCTATTTCAACCCCTGGTTTAGCTTTAATCAAAATTGAAGATGTTATACTAGACATGTCAATACCAAGATTTTCAAAATCTTTAAGGCTAATCATGTATTCTGTCCATTCATTATTAATTTCAATTTCAAGTGTTTGATTACAATCTAAGCTAATATCACATTGTCCAATTTGAATTTTTTCATTAGAAGCTGAAAAGGATTTTGCGTTAAAAGCAAGCTTCATCGCTCCATTAGATTGACGTGTCATATTATCTGGTTGATCTGTTGAAATTCGAAAATAATCACCATCTTCAGCAGGTGAATATCTTGTCTCATCTCCTGAAGTCCAATGAATTCTTAATGCATCTTCTTGAGCTAAGTGATCAGTCTTACTTAAAATTAAGCCTCCAACAGATGAAGGAAAACTTGCAATTTGCTTTTCAAGATCTCCTGAAATCAAAAATAATTTCCATGGATCAACTACAGCACCTTTATTATAAAATTGTCCAGTTGATGCAAGATCTGAATTTTCAAGACCAGATTCTACTGATAGTAAACCAATTTGAGATTTACTTTCATAACTTAATCCATACCCCAAGTCGAACAGTTTTTCACTATTATTAGAAACTTTAGCTTTAGCAGGCCAGCTAAAAGATAATCTACCTGAAAAATCATATGATGGGTCTACTCTAAATAGTAAATCTGAAATTCCGCCGCCTTCACTTCCTGGAAGCCATGCAGCTACAAATGCATCTGAATTGTTCATTTCAGGGTTGGTCCACATTGGTCGTCCAGAGAGAAAAACTGAAACTACCGGAATTTCTCGATTTTTATAATTCTCTAAAATATTAGTATCGAATACATTGGAAACAAAATCAAGATTTTCTCTATCGCCTTGAAACTCTGCATAGGGGTCTTCTCCATATACAGCTATAACGATATCAACATCTTGATTAAAGTACCCATCTTCACTGAAGAATAAGTTTCCACCTGATTTACTAATAACCTCTTTTATTCCTTCAAAAATTGATGTAGCATTAGGAAATTCTTCATTTGTGTGATTATTACCTTGCCATGATAGAGTCCAACCTCCGGTTGCCTTTGAAATTCTTTTAGCTCCATCTCCGATTACTAAAATAGTTTTTGAGGGATCTATTGGTAATGTTTGATTATTATTTTTAAGAAGAACCATAGATTCTCTTACAGCTTGTCTAGCAATTTCTCTATTTTCAGGAAGAGCTAATTGAGTTTCATCACCTGCATTAACTCTTGAACTTGGTAGGCCTTTTTCAAAAATTCCAGACGCAAGTTTAACTCTTAAAATTCGCCTAACAGCATCATTCAATCTTTCCATCGATATAGTACCGTCTTTCACATGCTGTAAAGTACTTTCATATAATCCTTTCCAGCTATCTGGAGCCATATACATATCTAATCCAGCATTTAGAGACTGTGGACAATCTGTGTTTATACAACCTGGCACTTGGCCATGTCCATTCCAATCTCCAACTATGAAACCATTAAAACCCATCTTTCCTTTTAAAACATCAGTTAAAAGCTCTTTATCTCCATGTAATTTTCTGCCCTTCCAACTAGAGAAAGAAGCCATTACAGTTTGAACACCGGCTGGTATTGAACTGTAATATCCGGCAGCATGAACTTTACTTAATTCTTTTTCACTTATTATTGCATCACCTTGGTCAACACCATTAACAGTTGCTCCATCTGCAAGAAAATGTTTAGCACTAGAAATTACTTTACCGTCTCCCATAAATTTTTTAGAGCCAAAAAGACCTTGTAGACCAATTACGATTCTATCTCCATATGATCTAACAATTTCAGGGTCTTCAGAAAAACCTTCATAGCTTCTACCCCACCTTATATCTTTTGGAACTGCAAGTGTTGGAGCAAATGTCCAATCATGTCCAGAAACAGTTAGTTCATGAGCAGTTATATTTGCTATTTTTTCTATAAGATCAGGATTATTAGTTGCACCTAAACCAATATTATGAGGAAAAATAATAGCCCCCTTTAAATTTGCGTGTCCATGGACAGCATCTATTCCCCATATAATTGGTATAGCTATTTCAACATCATCATCTTCAATTGATGCACTAAAATATTTATCAGCCATTTCAAGCCAAGATTTTGTTTCAGCATATGGCAAAGGCCCAGGAGCAGAATTTCCTCCACTAAGAACAGAACCAAGCCTGTATTTTTTGACATCTTCTGGTGTAACATGATCACTGTCACCCTGAATTACTTGACCTACTTTTTGCTCTAAGGTTAGCTTAGGAAGTATTTCATCAATTTGTTTTTCAATATCTTGATCGAGAGGTAAAGGTTCAATACTAGTCCATATACTATTAGAATTTATATTATCACAGCCTAAAAAAAGTTTTGAAGCTAATAAAAAAGTTACTATTAAGGCGGCTTTGGATCTTATATAATGCATTATGATTTTTGTTGATTAATTTAATTTTTGTTAGAAGTAAATATAAGAATTTGTTCATACTCAAAATTCACAAAAATTAAAAAGTATCTCAAAATCTTTACATAAATTTAGGTATGAAGAAATTTAATAGAAGAAAGTTTTTGTCAACAACAGCTCTATCCTCAGCTGCAATTTCGATTTCAACTGGGTTTATTGAAAATGAAAATAATATTTATAGTATTCCTTCAAACTCCTCTTACATGGGTGATTTTGCAGCACCTAAACTTGAAAAAGTTCGTATTGCAATTATAGGAGTTGGATCTAGAGGTCATGGGCACACTTTACAACTTGCCTCAATAGATGGAACCGAGATTGTTGCAATATCAGATCTACATGAAGAACTAGTTGATCGTTCAGTTTCGTCTTGTATTGAAATTGCTGAGGGGAGACACCAGAATATCGCTAGATATTTTGGAGATGAGAATAAATGGAAAAAAATGTTAAAGGAGGTAAAGCCTGATGTAGTAATTATTGCGACTAATTGGAATAATCATGCTAAAATGGCTATTGAATCAATGAAAAATGGTGCACACACTTTTGTAGAAGTACCTATTGCAGTGACATTAAAAGAAATGTGGGAAATTGTTAATACTTCAGAGCAAACCCAAAAGCATTGTATGATGATGGAGAATGTAAATTATGGAAGAGAAGAACTACTTTATCTTAATTTATGTAGAAAAGGAATCATTGGTGATTTACTTCATGGAGAAGCAGCTTATATTCATGATCTACGCTATCAAATGAAAAATGAAAAAACTGGAGAGGGTGTATGGCGCCCATATCACCTTGCAAAAAGAAATGGGAACTTATATCCTACTCATGGACTTGGTCCTGTAGCTCAGTATATGAATCTGTCTAGAACTGATGACCAATTCAATACGATTATATCTTATTCTACTCCAGCTATTGGAAGGAAAAAATATGCGAAAGAAAATTTCTCAGAGGAAAACCTATGGAATAACATAGATTTTAAAGGTGGAGACTTAAATACATCAATTATTAAAACTAATTTAGGAAGGACAATTATGGTTCAGTGGGATGAAACTAGTCCTAGACCATATTCAAGATTAAATCTTATTCAGGGAACAAAAGGTACACTTGCAGGTTATCCAACTAGGATAGCATTAAATGAAGGTGTTAAGGGAGTTACTAAGGATTCTCATAGTTGGGCAGAGGAGGAACAATTAGAGGAATTTTTCCAGGAGCATGAACATCCATTGTATAAAAGGTTAGGTGCTGTTGCAAAAAAAATGGGCGGTCATGGAGGAATGGATTTTATGATGAGATACAGAATGGTTGAGTGTTTAAGAAATGGATTGCCCTTAGATCAAAATGTATATGAGGGATGTTTTTGGAGCGCTGTTTCACCTTTAAGTGAAGCCTCAGTTGCTGAAGGAGGGATGCCTCAAAAATTTCCTGATTTTACTCGAGGTAGATGGGTAAATACTAACCCACTTCAAATAGTTAGTTAAAAGAAAGAAAAAATGAGTTTAGCAGAGAGGATGGGATTCGAACCCACGATTCCATTTCTAGAATACACGCTTTCCAAGCGTGCGCCTTAAACCGCTCGGCCACCTCTCTATTTCATAAATTTATTTAAATTATTAATTGCCAAAAATGTCTAAAGAGTTTTTTTGTGTAATATTTGAAACCTCATCTAAATCAATTTTATACAAATCTGCAATTTTCTCTGCAATTATTTTTATGTATGAACTTTCATTTCTTTTTCCTCTATACGGAGTAGGTGCCAAATATGGTGAATCTGTCTCTAAAACAATTCTTTCAATAGGAATAGAACTTAAAAAATCAGAAATTTTTCCATTTTTAAAAGTTACTACACCTCCAATACCAAGATGAAAGTTAAGATCAATAATTTTTTTTGCTTGTTCTTTATCTCCAGTAAAACAATGAAAAATTCCTCTTAGGTTTTCAGATTTAAATTTTTTCAAAACTTCATATATTTCATTAAAGGAATCTCTTGAGTGAATTACAATTGGAAGATTATTTTCTAAAGCCAGTTTAATTTGTTCTTCAAAAACATATACTTGCTGCTCAAAATATTTTTTTTCATGGTAAAGATCAATACCTATTTCACCTATAGCTTTATAGTCATGTTTTAGAATATTATCTTTTACAAATTTTAATTCTAAATCGTAATTCTTATTTACATAACATGGGTGTAATCCAATCATTAAGTAAAAAAACCCTGGAAACTTTTTTTCTAATTCAAGCATACTGTGATTATGTTTTGAACTAATTGAGGGAAGATAACATCTAGTAACACCTACGTTAAGGGCTCTACTAACCACATCAGTAATATCTTCACTAAATTGTTCTAAGTATAAATGAGTATGAGTATCAATCAAATTAAGTAAGTCCTAGTGATTTCTCTATTTTACCATCCATCAGGATATTTTCAGGATCTTCAACACCTTCCTTAACAGCGATTAAAAAACCAACAGATTGATTTCCGTCAATAATTCTATGATCATATGATAAGGCTAGATACATCATTGGTCTGATTTCAACTTTACCATCTACAGCAACTGGTCTTTGAATTATATTATGCATACCAAGAATTCCTGATTGAGGAGGGTTTATAATAGGTGTTGAAAGCATTGAACCAAAAACACCTCCATTTGAAATAGTAAATGTTCCGCCTGTTAAATCATCAACTGTTATAGTTTTATTTCTAACGCTGTCAGCCAATCTTTTTATTTCCTGTTCTGTAGACGAAAATGATAATTTTTGTGCATTCCTAAGTACAGGTGTCATTAGCCCTTTTGGTCCTGAGACTGCTATACTTATATCACTATAATTATACGATATTTTCTCGTCACCATCTATCATTGAATTAACATCAGGGTAAAGCTCCAATGCTCTTGTAACAGAAAGAGTGAAAAAACTCATAAATCCGAGACTAACTCCATGTCTTTGTAAAAAAGCTTCTTTATATTTTTTTCTGATTTCAAATATATTAGAAAGGTCTGCTTCATTAAATGTGGTTAACATTGCAGTTTCGTTTTTAACTGAAACCAGTCTCTCCGAAACCTTTCTCCTAAGCATAGAAAGTTTTTCTTTTGTTTCACTTCTTGAATCATCACTGGATGCACCCATTGCAGGTACTGCCTTTAGAACATCATCTTTTGTAATTTTTTGACCCTCAGTTTTAATCTCATTAAGATCTATACCCTTCTCAGAGGCAATATTTCTAGCAAGTGGAGTAACACTTATATTTTCACTTTGAGTTATTTGAGTCTTCTCTTCTTTAATAGACTCTATATTTGATTCAGTTTCATCGGTTTCTATTTCTGTGATAGATTCTGATGTATCAATTAAACAAACCACATCACCTACAGACATTGAGTCTCCCTCATGTGCTTTTAGAGTAATTTTTCCAGATGCTTCCGCTGGAAGATCAAGTGTAGCTTTATCAGAGTCCAACTCAGCAATAGTCTGGTCCTTTCTCACAACATCTCCATCTTTTACAAGCCATTGGGAAATCTCTACTTCAGTAATTGACTCTCCTGGGGAAGGAATTTTCATTTCTAAGACCATCTTAAATATATAGCTAGTTAATCAATCAAAATTAATGATAAAAAATTACTATTTAAATATTATGTAACCTAAATGTTATAGATAGATTAGAACTTTAAATCAACTAAATTTTCATTTATCCAATCTTCATTAATATCGCTATCATCTATTACTGTATACCAAAGTTTATCTTTAGATTTAACATAGAAATTATTTCTTAAAATTATTTTTAGTCTTATCAAAAACATATTCAATAACTTGATTATGTCTTCTCTCAAATCTAACATGACTTCCAGATGCAGTTGATCCATAAAATCTTCTTGTAGCTGGCCTCATATTTTTTGCAATTGGATGATATGTTTGGATATGGTTCCAAGCTCCCATATTTCTAGGTTCTTCTTGGGCCCAAACTATATCATTTGCATTTGAGAATTTTTTAATTTCAGAAATAATTAATTTAACAGGTAGTGGAAAGAGCTGTTCTATCCTTACAATTGCAACATTTTTAATATTATTCTTTTCCCTGTAATCAATTAAATCAAAATAGAATTTTCCAGAACAAAACACTAATGACTCAGCTTTATCTGGATCAATTTCATTATCAGAAATTACAGGCATGAACTTAGATGAAGTTAATTCATCAATATCTGAAATAACCTTAGGATGTCTTAAGAGACTTTTGGGTGTAAATAATATTAATGGTTTCCTAAAGTTTGTAATCATTTGTCTTCTTAGAAGGTGAAAAAGATTTGCTGGGGTTGTACAATTTGCAGCATACATATTATCCTTTGCACACAATTGAAGATATCTTTCCATTCTGGCTGAAGAGTGCTCTGCTCCTTGTCCTTCATATCCATGAGGGAGGTATAATACAATACCGTTTTGTAGCTTCCATTTATCCTCAGCAGATGATATGTACTGGTCAATTATTATTTGAGCTCCATTGGAAAAATCACCAAATTGAGCTTCCCAAATTGTCAAACTGTTGGGGCTTGCTAATGCATACCCATAATCAAAACCAAGGACACCATATTCTGAAAGAAGAGAGTTATAAATTTTTAATACTCCTTTTTTATTAGAATCAATACTGTTAAGAGGCAAGTATTCCTCTTCAAAATCTTCAGACTTTAAAACTGCATGACGGTGAGAGAATGTACCCCTTTCTACATCTTGACCAGATATTCTAACATTGAATCCTTCAAGCATTAATGTACCATAAGCTAGTTGTTCAGCTAGTGCCCAGTCAACTTTTTTTGATTCAAAAAGCATTTTTTCTCTTGCATCAAATAGCTTAATTACTTTTCTTAAAAATTGTTTATTAGGAAGTTTTGTGATAGATCTACCTACGTTTAAAATAGCTTCTAGATTAGAATTAGTGTCATATTCTTTTAGCATTTTATTTTCATCAACACGCTTAAACCCTTCCCAGACTTCTTGCATAAAAGGGGTAATTTTTGTTTTATCCTTTTTCTTTGAGTCGTCTAGCTCCTCTTCCAAAGATTCAAAATAATCTGATTCAATTTTAGAGATGTAGCCCTTATTAATTATTCCCTGTTCAATTAATTTACCTGCATATATATCTCTTGGATTTGGATGTGAAGAAATAAACTTATAAAGCTTTGGTTGAGTAAATCTTGGTTCATCTCCTTCATTGTGACCATATTTTCTGTAACCAAGTAAGTCAATAAAAACATCTCTATTAAACTGATTCCTATATTCAAAAGCAAAAGTAACTGCATGTATAACAGCCTCAACATCATCAGAGTTTACATGTAAAACTGGTGAAAGGGTTACTTTACCAACATCTGAACAATAAGTACTGGATCTTGCATCTAAATAGTTCGTAGTGAATCCAACTTGATTATTTACAATTAAATGAATAGTCCCACCTGTACTGTAACCTTTAAGTCTTGACATTTGAATTACTTCATAAACTACTCCCTGTCCAGCAATTGCTGCATCACCATGAACTAAAATGGGTAAAATTTTATTTGTCTTATTATTTAGGTCATTTTCCAATTTAGCTCTTGCTATTCCTTGAACAACAGGATCAACTGACTCAAGGTGAGATGGGTTTGGGGCTAAATTCATTGTAATTTTATTTCCTGACTTGGTAAACCTTTCTGATGTCCAACCTAAATGATATTTAACATCTCCATCGAAGATGTCCTCTTCGTAGTCTTTACCATCAAATTCACCAAATATATCTTTACTAGATTTACCAAAAATGTTCACCAACGTATTTAGTCTTCCTCTGTGAGACATCCCCATGACAACATCCTCAACTCCTTTATCTGCAGCTATATTAATTAGAAAGTCTATAGCTGGAATTAAAGATTCTCCACCTTCAAGCGAAAACCTTTTTTGTCCAACATATTTTTTTTGAAGAAAATTTTCAAAAGTATATGCCTTATTCAGACTATCTAATATTTTCAATTTTTCATCTTTAGAAAAATTAGGATGATTACCATTAACATTGATATGATTTTGAATCCATTTAACCTTATTAGGGTCTCTAATATACATATACTCAATACCTATTGAGTCACAATAGATTCTCTTTAAATGATCAATTATGTTTTTTAATTTATCAGGTCCTATTCCGACAACCTCACCTGCACTAAAAACTAACTCAAGATCTGCAGCTTCTAGACCAAAATTTTCAATATCTAAAGTTGGTAAGTATTTTCTTCTCTCCCTAACCGGATTTGTAACTGTAAATAGATGTCCTCTTTTTCTGTATGCATCTATTAGATTTATTACCTGAAATTCCTTTTTAATATTTTCTGGAACTTCAAATTTTCTCTCCTCAACTGTAATATTTGCACTCTCCATTCCAAAGTCAAAACCTTGAAAAAACGCTTTCCAACTTGGCTCCAGAGTATCTGGTGATTGCAAGTACTGATCATACATTTCTGCGAATAAACTTGTGTGAGCTGAGTTAAGAAATGAAAATTTATCCATCAAGTTTTATATAGTTAATAAAATTACAACTTGTTTTTTATGTTTCTTAATAATTTTTAGATTTTTGTATCATGTTTGCCCTAATAGATTGTAATAATTTTTATGCTTCATGTGAAAGAGTTTTTCAACCACACTTAAATGAAAAACCAATCGTCATTCTTTCAAATAATGATGGCTGTGTAATAGCAAGAAGTAATGAGGCTAAAGCTCTTGGGATTCCTATGGGAGCACCTGCATTTAAATTCAAAGAAGTCTTTCAAAAAAATAAAGTTGAGATATTCTCATCAAATTTTACACTGTATGGGGATATGAGCAATAGGGTTATGTCTATAATATCCCGTTTT
>Ga0255762_10001421_pt1 | contig 20682 bp, 17 predicted proteins | sample 101ome_16_FD_179962 | JGI IMG/M metagenome (GOLD analysis project Ga0255762, IMG submission 179962) | Coastal salt marsh microbial communities from the Groves Creek Marsh, Skidaway Island, Georgia - 101401AT metaG (version 2) | ecosystem: Environmental > Aquatic > Marine > Intertidal zone >...
AGTCACGACTCGTCAGAAATACACAATCGAAGGATCGCGATATTCCGCACGACCCGGTCGGTCGGACGTTCCGGTACCGCGCGACCGACGAGTCCCGACTCGTCGATATGGGGGGGGGATTCGGCCGCGGCCCACCGGGTCGTCGTCGTCGTCATTCATCACTCATCATCAAGTTCGTCGCGCGCTCTCGCGCGCGTCAATGGGGTTCAAAAATAATAATGGTTCCGGCGTCGACGTGCTCGGTTCCACGACGCGGAGACGTGCGTGTTCGCGTTGAAAAAGTCACGCGTCGTCGATCGCGGTGTACGAGCGCGTCGTGGAACCGAGCGCGTCGACGAGACACGCGTCGACGAGAAACGCGCGTGGGTACCCTACTGGTATTGTTTGAGCCATGGCTCGTCATGGTTGTACATTACAACAACTACGCGGATACTGTATATTTTTCGTGGAAAAGCCCTAACGCCGCGCGCGAGCGCTGAAAAACCACGCGATGATGCGTCATAGGCATCATCGGTATTTATTCACTTGTACATCAAAGCAAGAGCGGAACCGCGGCGGCGGCAGCCAAGGCGACGGCGATCGGCGCGGTAGCGCCGGCGCTATCCGCGGTGGAGCACGTCGCAGTTCCAGTGACGGAGACGGTGCCTTCTCTCGTGGTGCCAGTGGCGCACGCAACGCAGGCGTTATTGCTCGGGTAGAAGTTGGCCGCGCACTCACAGTCGGCGAGCTCGGTGGAACCCGCGGCGGAATCGGAGTTTTCCGGGCACGCAGTGGGCGAAGCGTCTGCGCCATTTCCATACAAACCGTAGTACCCAGCGAGAATCCCGTCGCAGAAAGTGGCGATGGTGCCGACGGGCGGGGCAGTGGTCCAGTCCGTGCCGGTCGGACACGTCTCACACGTATTGCTGCTAGACGCCTTGTAACCGGCGTCGCACTTGCAATCGGCGATGGTGGTAGTCAAAGCCGATTCTGCAGAATCAGAATATGTCGGGCACTGAATCGTTGAAGCATGCGCACCCCCGGTCCCCGCGGTTCCTTGCGTGCCGTAGTACCCTTGGGCGATGCTGGAACAGTAAGATTCAGTGCCGACAGCTGCGACCGCCGTGCTCACAGTTCCAGTCGGACAGTGATAGACATTGGTGGAATCGCTAGATTTACCATACATTGTTTTGTCCGGTGTGATCCCACTGGCGTCCTGAAAGCAGTCCGCGCGGGTGGTAGTCACAGCCGATTCTGCAGAATCAGAATTTATCGGGCACTGAATCGTTGAAGAAGCATGCGCACCCCCGGCCCCTGCGGTTCCTTGCGTGCCGTAGTACCCTTGGGCGATGCTGGAACAGTAAGATTCAGTGCCGACAGCTGCGACCGCCGTGCTCACAGTTCCAGTCGGACAGTGATAGATATTGTCGGAATCGCCAGATTTACCATACATTGTTTTGTCCGGTGTGATCCCACTGGCGTCCTGAAAGCAGTCCGCAATGGTGGTGGGCCCCCCTGAGACGAGGCCAGCGCTCGTCCAGCCGCCGCTCGGGCACGCAGTGGGCGAAGCGTCTGCGCCATTTCCATACACACCGTAGTACCCAGCGAGAATCTCTTCGCAGAAAGTGGCGCTGGTGCCGACGGACGGGGCAGTGACCCAGACTGTGCCTTGCGGACACGTCTCACACGTATTGGCGGCAGTCGCCTTGTAACCGGCGCCACACTTGCAATCCCCGATCTCGGCGGAACCCGCTACGGAGTTGGAGTTTTGCGGGCAGGCGTTAACTGAGTTATCGGTAGTCGCAGAAAGCGCGACACCACCAGCGCCATAAGAGTTGGCGGTTACCTTGGCGGTGACCGTTGAAGCATCATTACTTCCATCGTACACCGTCTCCAAATAGTAACCAGGTTTGGTTTTGCAGTCAAGTTTCGTAGTGGTTCCAGACGCCGCGGGTGTGGTGGAGGTAACGTGATCCAACGTTGCCGATGTGTAAACGTCAGTACAAGCTGAAGGAGCATCAGCGTCGGCCGTGTCATCTGCCTTCGCAGTACCGAAGTATCCCGGTGCGATGCCGCCACAGGCAGCCGTATAGATGTCATCGATTGAATACGACACGAGCGTCGCTGTACCGCCGTTCGCACAGGCATCACAGCCCATACCCCCGGTGGTTTTGTATCCCTTTTCACAATAACAGTTGGAATAGAGAACGGCGGTGCCTTCGTTGCCGTCGCCATCGCTATCGAACAAGTCAATAGAGTCAGGTAAACAGGTGACGGCAAACGCGGACCCCACGTAGGATAGAGCCACGACGGCGCTCAAGACGCCCGCAGCGAACAGGCGTCGTCGATACGAAGCGCTGCGTCGAGAAACTTGAACAGTCTTCATGGCGTGCGTCTGCGCACGAGAAGTGACGCTAGGTCGACCGGCGCACGAACTCGCGCGCGTCGCAAACTAACCTAAAGAAACGCTCGACGCGGATCTCACCTTTCGAGCGCACGAACGATTGATTAAGAGTCATGACTCGTCAAAAACTTCGAAGGGACATATCCGAATCGCGCGTTCGGTCCGGTCGGTCGGACGTTTCGGCCATAGCGGACCGCCCCGTGCGTACTTTAACCAACGAAATACCCATACAGTACATTTGCGAAGCCACGGGTTTCACACGCGCGCGTTAATCCCGTCGTCTTCGAACCCGAACCCGAACCCGAACCCGAACCCGAACCCGCGCGGGGACGGTTGGGGAAGACGAACGGAACGAAACGGAACGACGCGACATGACGGACGACGACGCGCGCGATGGCGACGACGACGCGCGACGACGACGGCGGCGGCGGAGGCGGCGAGAACGGGTACTGCGCGTTACGTTTTCTCGACGCGGGCGAGGACGACGAACGCGACGAACGCGGCGAACGCAGCGGCGGCGGCGGGCGAGGAGCGACGAGACCGGTGAGCGACGAGACCGAGGGCGAGACTGATCGCCAGAGGGTGAAGAGAAGAGAGCGCGCCGGTCGCGACGCCGACGTCGACGTCTCGAAGCGGTCGACGAACGGGATGGCGAAACCGAGGAAACCGAGAATGCCGACCAAGTCGCTAGAGGAGGAGCGGGTGGAGACGTACGTGAGGGACATGGAGGCGTACGAGAGACGCCTGCTCGAGTTTGAGTACAAGTCGGGGGTGGTGGCCAAGTGCGACGAGACGCAGTTGTCGGCGTACGTATCGAGGCTGGTGGTGCGCGCGATGCAGTGCGTGGTGGATGGGGACAGCGCGCACGGGGAATACGTGACGAAGATCGTGTGCGCGTGCGAACGGTCGAGATTGGACGTCGTGGGCTCGCTTCGGCTCGTGTTGTACAAGGAGGACGCCGACTACGACAGAGTCTCGGAAGACTTGGAACTCTTGGAGTGGTGCATGGCTGGGACGCAAAGTGATCGGTCGAAGGTGGGGTGGGAGACGTATTCGGAACAATTTGATCAAAACGCGCGGTTGGGGCCGCACGTGCGATGGCTCGTGAGCGAATGCGCCAAGGTGCGAGGGGACGTGTCCGAGGAGGACAAGTGTCGTTTGCGTCGACGATGGTCGCTGTGGCTGAAAGGTTTTCGATGGTGCGATCTGAAACCCAATGTGTTCAACCACAAGAGTCTGTTGACGTTTAAGGATTTCGCGTACACGCGACGGTATCAGATGTCGACGAATTCTGCAGGCGTCTTCGCTGGTTTTGACAGGGATGAAATAAATCCGCTTACGTGCACGTACAAAAAATTGAGCGAGATGCCATGCGACGTTTCTGCGTATGCAACCGTCATATACGACAAGTTCGACTCGTCGGCCACGCTTGGCTATCAGGGAATAATGGAGAGTATCAAGAAATTGTGCTCTTTGCGACATGTTCAGGGAGTGATCTAACATCTTGAGGGGTTGGCGCCAGAGCCGACTCGTCATATGAAAAACCGACGATTGCGCGTATTGCGCGTTGCTACCGCTCACAAAGTTTATACTCTTTGCCTCGATCAACAGAGTTGTCAATTTGGTCTTCCGTCGCAGACGCTCGTTCATTTTCGGTGGCAGAAATGCAACACTAGTAGGATTTGGGGAGAAGTCCAGTCGTCGATGCGACGCGGCGCGTGCGGCGACGTCGCCGACATTTACGGCGTTAGCGCAGCTTTGACGTGTCGCTGTCAATCGACAGCAGATCGGAACACTTGTTTATGATTTTACATGTAGAATAGCGCATAATTTTATTTTTACGTTGACTTTTGACATCTCTCAGACGTGCGACTTCAAGCCTACACAGCCGCCTCTCTGGCGCTCTTTGGCGTCAGCTTGTACCGACGCCTGCAGTCGGTGACGCGGCGACGTCGACGTGCAGGATCGAGCACGCGAAGCGGCACCATGAACGTAGTTCGTCAATCTCTCGCCGTCGCGCGCACCACGCGCGCGCGCGTCAAGGCCAGCGGCGGCACTGGAAGTCGCGTGACGTCGACACTCACCCCTCCGAAAGCTTCGTCGGCGGTCGAGGAAGTTTTCAGTGATTTGGATCCGTCCGCGAGCTACGACGGCGCGGCGTGCGTCATCACGGACTCTGTGGACGTCGATCGCGTCAGCGTCGGCGAGCAGTTGCGCAGAGAAATCGCAGCCATGGGGGGCAAACAGTTGATGGACCCGCGTGACTTCGTCTCCACAGATGCGCAGCGGGCGCAGTGCGCTGTGCTGTTCGGCTCGTGCGCCTTGCTCGGTCTGAAGGGGCTTTACATCGACGCTATCGATGGTTTCACGGGGTTTGAGGGTGTCGCGATGGCTGTGACTATCGCGCTGGCGTATTGGACGAGCGACCTCGGCACGGGCATCTTTCACTGGAGCGTCGATAACTACGGCAGCAAGGCAACGCCGGTCATGGGAGGGATCATTGACGCGTTCCAGGGCCATCACAAGTATCCTTGGACAATTACTAAACGTCAATGGGCTAACAACATTCACAAGACGTGCGTCGCGCCGTTAGTGTTCACCCTGCCAACTCTGGCGCTCAACGACAGACCGACTGATCTCATGTTCGTCGGCGTCTTCACGTCGCTGGTTGTGCTCAGCCAACAATTTCACGCGTGGAGCCACATGAAGAAGAGTGAGCTCCCCAGTCTCGTCCTCGCGGCTCAAGATGCGGGTCTTTTGGTGTCTAGACGCGATCACGGCCAGCATCACAAGGCACCGTTCGAGGGTCACTATTGCATTGTGAGCGGGTACTGGAATAGCATCCTCGACGAGAGTGGATTCTTTCGAAAGCTTGAGCAAGTTATTTTCAAGCAAACCGGTGTAGCTCCCCGATGTTGGTCGGATGACATCGAATTTATCATCGAAGAGAACGCTCCGGAGGGATGGGGTAAAGGCATCATCACAAAGTAGCCATCGTTCTCAGTAGGCGAAAAAATCCTTAGTAGTTTGCATCATTAGATCACACGATTTGACTGTACGTTATAAATAAAACAACAACATTGGATATGAAATACAAAGCTCTCCGTACACTGTCCAGTAAACGAACAGCGACTGAGCAACCGCGTAGCGCTAAAATATAAATTTTGCCTCGTCGAAACGAGACGGGACCCGTCACACCCCCCTGACGCGCATTTCTGCATCGATAACCTTGATACATTCGACGTGATTCAACAACACGGCGACGTCCCTTGGCGACACTGGATCGTTAGACGCTCCCAACGAGTGATCTGTGTTCAAATGATCGGCTTCCCATTTCCCAACATCGACGGAAGCCCCCAGACGAAGCAACGTTTTCGCCGCCTCAGCCTTGCCCCATTCGCACGCCGAAAACAGCGCAGTCTTCCCGTTGTAATACTTGGCGTCTACATCCGCGCCGCCTCGCACCAAAAGCTCGACAGATTCGCAGTCTCCACGTTTGGCGACCGCGTGTAACGGTTTCCATCCCATCCGCGACCAGTGACAGTTGGCGTCGGCGCCGGCCTCCAGTAGTCGAGAGACGCACTCCGCCCGCGTCGCGTCGTTCACCTCGCTGCAGCAAGCGTCCAGTAAACATCCATCGCATGGCATTCCGTGTTCTAACAGAACATCTAGCGCGCCGCGCTGTCCGTGCGCAGCCGCCGCTTTGCCCGCTCGCGTCAGCGCCTCGTCCCACGCGCCCTCTCCTTCCTTCCTCAACAACGTCGATACCGACGATGCGTCGCCGACCACAGTGGGTTCGGGCGTGAGTTTCTCAAGGACCCGTCGCAACTCCTCTGTTCGTCCTTTGCTCGCCGCCAGCGCGAGCGTCGCTCCGACGTCGGCGAACGGGAAAGATGCGAGAACGATGAGCCCATCCCAGTTGGGTGAGGTTGACTCAGCGAGGAGCTTAAAGTCCTTCAGCCATCGCGCGACGCGCGGATCTCGCGACCTCGGAACGCCGACGGAAGCGTCACCGATCGCCGCGCGAACGGCGAGGACGCGAGGCGAAGCGCGCATGGTCAAACGCGCGGATGTGGCGTCGGTTGCGAACAACGTTTGACTTTACTGGTTTAGTTGGCTTGTCGGTTGAAAATTTCAACTGCCTGAGTCTTCTCTATTAAAAACCTCTCGTTACGACGATTTTGCCTTGGCTTCGGCGGCGTCGCGCTCAGCCTGAGCCTCTTCTAATCCCTCGCAGTAGTTCCAAGTGAGGGAAACTTCGCCGACGAGGGCGGCGCGGATGAAGGTTGCGCCGAGGACGGCGGGAACGATGTAAAGCAACGCGGGCTGCGCGGCATTGAAGATGTTCATGACGACAATGGTCGTGACAATACCGACGACGTAGCTGATGGCGACGGCTGGAAAGTACTTGGGAACGGGTTTTCCGTCCGTATTGGCCGTCTTGGACGCAGTGGCGGCTTTTTTAGACTCAGATCGGGTGATGGAACGTCTCGGTTGTGATGCGGCTTGCGCTCGCGCATTATCCATGCGAAGAATCATCGCCACGTAGAGCCCCGGAATGACGATATCTCCTAGACCTAACATGCTAAAAGGCTTATCCGCTGTCGCTATAGCGCTCGCGGCGACGCGCGGGAAGAGCAACTTGATGGGCGCGTCGAAAGAGCGCGCCACGCTCACCATGACGGGCGTAAAGAAGACCCAAAAGATGTCGTACACAAACAGTCCGGATAGTAAGATGGCGCCAATCTGCACACTATCAATGGTGAGATACTCGATGCCCTGAAGGGAAAAGCATAGACCAAGCATGTTGTTCGTCAACCAATGCTTCGTCTTGATGTACGCGTACGTTCCAGCGCCCGCGAGCGCCGTGGACGCGGCTTCCGCGATGGTGAACTCGCACGTCCAACGCTCCTCGTTCAACCATTTAACCTCCGGAACCACGAAGAGTGCGTACGATCTCAGCTCTTTCCCGAAGAACAAAATCCTGTGCACCACCGGCGCGAGCACCGCACTCAGCGCTGCCGTCCCGAGTGCTCCAAAGTACGCCGTCGCCAATGCGTCGAGCATCGCCTTTGGCAAAAACTTAAACGCCAAAAACGCCCCAAAGAGCACTGCCGAGCCGATAAACGGAAACTTACGCGCGTCTTCGCGCGTCATCACCTCACCGCTCCCTTGTTCCGCCGGTTGCACGCTTCTATACGCCCCAGCGACAACGCAGAGAGTCGACACGGCGACGATGTTTACGTTCGGTTCGACGACCACAAAGAGCGGCGCCACGAGCGCGAGCGCGAGCGCTGCGTGCGTCCACGGCGCCGCCAATCGCTCGCATTCAACCATCACGCGATCGGGCGTCATCGTTATTCGTCGACGCGCACGCGTTTTACCGTCGGGTCGTCGATCGCGCGGCGGCTTGTGTCGCTGCACCTTTATCGATTTTCGATCACTTCATAAGTTTCAGGGTGAAGCGAAGCGACTGCGTACGCGTACGCGCGTTATCAAATTTCAAAAGCCTACATCCCCCGCGTCGCCGTCGCGCCGGCCCCGCGAGTCCTATCGATTCTATCCGCCCGCCCGCTCGCCGCGCCGCCCACCTGTTGGCGCATTTGCGCCTCGGTCGCCTTGGCCAACGCGTCTCTCGCCGCGCGTCGTCCGTACTTCCACGCCACGTCGGACGCCGCGCCGAAGACGCTCCCGACGCGTTCAAACACGTTCGCGAGCACGTCGTCCACCGCGCGTTCGTGTTTCGCTAAGAATGGGGCTAGGAATCTATCGTAGACGTACACGGCGCCTTGAAAACGGGGATGCCAGAGGTACACCGTGAACGCCAGCTGTTTCATTCATTCACGTTCGCTCGTCAGTCAATCGATTCCCTTTCAAGCGTCCACCTCCAATCGTCATCGCCCTTGCGAGTCGTCGAAACTGTACGCGCGCGCGTACCTTTGATTCCCCATACAGCGCGACGCGTCCGTCGAACACGAGGTCCAGAACCGGCGCGACGCAACCCAACCACGCGCTCGCGACAGCCCAGTAGATGCACCACCCTCGCTGATTTTCCCCGCGTTTCCGATCGTGTTCGAGCGTCTTATACGTGAGATACCCCGGGTAGACGATACCGAGGAGCCGGAGCGCCCATCGCGTCGTCGTCGCGTCGAGCATAACGCCGACGCCGGCGGTCGTCGACTGACGAGGACTCGATCCTTTCGCGAGTTGGCGTTTCCAGGTTCAAAAGAAATCCATCGGGTGAAGACACCGTTCGATGCGATCGATACGTACGTGAAATCCACCGATCGCGCACGGCGTGAAGCTGGATCGTAACGCACGGTCTGACGGTAACGCACGACCCGCGAGAGAGCGACGCGCGATGACGACGACGACGACGACGACGACGACGACGACGACGACACGATGGGGACCGTGGGCGGCGCGAGTGCGAGCGACGACAGGGCGTGAGCTGCACCTGCGCGCGTGCGAGGCGTACGAGCGAGGTGAACACGAGGCGTGCGTCGAGGCGTTCACGCGCGCGCTGGAAGTGGATGGAAGGAATCAGTTTGCGCTGTGTGGACGCGCGTTGGCGAGACTCAAGCTCGGAGATGGAGAGGAGGCTCTGAGGGACACGTTGATGTGCGTGAGGAATGCGCCGAGGTGGTACAAGGCGTGGTATAGAAGAGCGCAGGCGTTGGAGATGGTTGGGAAGGAGGCTGAGGCGCTCAACGCGTACGCCGAGGCGAAACGGTGTGAAACGACGGGAGATGCGTCGTGGGTGATGGAACAAGTGGACGAGGCGATTGAAAAGTTAAAGGTGAAGATTGATGCAAAGGCGGACGAGTCATTGAATGCCGCCGTGGAAGCGTCCGAGGCGAGGAGGAAGGCTGATGTGGAATCCGAGGACGAAGAGATGGCGAGAAGACGCTCGGTGAGAAGGAAGAAATTCCAAGCCAAACTCAATGAGAGAAAAAACGAAAACGACGCGCTTAAGGCGTCTACGATTGGCATGAAGAATCCCTTGTTGAGCGTGCACGACGCCAATGCGTACCTCGACGATCTCGAAGACAGTGATGATAGCGCGTTGGAGGTGTACGATTCGATGGGACGGGCACGGTTCATCAAACGGATGATCACAGACTTTTCGAGCATCGTTCGAAGACTTAGAACGAGCTTAGGCGCGAAGGCGACGACGGAGATGATGTGCGAATTGCGAAGATACGGTAACTGTCAGATTTCACTCTCAAAAACAATGAAGGCGGCGGAAAAACTTCGAATTGTCGCCGACGCCTCCGACGCGTGTAAATTGCCGTACGTCGTCATTCCCGCATGGCGCGAGGCCACTTCGCCCTGGCCGGTGCAGTTGGCCGAGGCACACGAGAGCGTGCAAGACGTCATGTGGTTATTGGAGACGGTAGCGCGCGTGACCACAGCAGCCGTGTACGAAGACGTCGGTAAATTCTCTTCAGAATTGGACAAGGCGCTGGATCCGCCGCTCGACGTCCAGGAATCCCAACGATCACCAGAGCCGTGTGACGTGTCCCCATCCGCCCTCGTCCTCGCGAGCGACGAAGCATTTTTAAAATCCTACGCGGAAAAGACGAGCGCACTCGTGCGCATCGACTGGCTCGAGCCGACGAAGAATGAGAACGACGAAGAAACGTTGCTCGAATTTTCAATATGTTCGGAGCTCGTCGATCGAGTCGACGGGGAATTTATCACCACCGACCAACTCGATCCACCCGACCGGGAAGGTCATGGCCCGGATGGGGAAAGCTATGAGGTTCCACGGCCACCGCGTGATGCCAATCGCACGATCGTGTCCTTCTTTCTCTGCCCGAAATCAAGTACCTTGTAGAAAACACTTGGCAAACAACGTCGCCGGTGGTTGTAAATGAAACATTTTGCCACATTTATTTATAGACGACGCACCACTTTCCCGCGCGCACGCATGACCCAAGCCTTGGTGAAATCGTCCGATCCTCTCACAAAAGTACTCGATGTCTTATCTCGGCTGAAATCAAACCTAAACGCGATTGATTGCGTCCGCCCAAAGTCTCGCGACGCTTCCAACCTCTCGCAACACAGAGTGAGGGAACTCCAAGCGCAGACGGCAGCCTGGATGCTTCGACGACGGAAAGTGATGAAAAAGTCAATGACTGAAGAGCGTCGGGCGCAGTTGATAGAATTATTCGACGTTATCGATACGGATGGAGGTGGAGAAGTCGAGTACGACGAATTCGCGCACGCGTGGTCGATGATGGCTGGAAGAAACGCCATGTCCATGAAAGCGGCGAAAGAGTTATTCAACGGAATAGACGTGGATAAATCCGGAACCATGGATTTTGAGGAGTTTGCGCGTCTCATGAATGAGCTGGAAGAAAACGACGCCAACTCTTCCCTCATGGCGTCGGCGACGGATGCTCGATCTACCATGGGCGCGATGTTTCGTCTGGCATCCGAAGCGTTGCGAACGAGGAAAGTAATCGTCGACTTTGAAAACAGATGGGGCGGCGAGTGAGTGGATTGGTTCGTCGGCGAATTTCATGACGTTTTACCCGTCCCAGAGTGCGGAGAACACGCGTTGCGGCGTCGCGGTGCATCATCATTGACATTGCGCGTCTCACCGGGCGAAGTCTTTACTCTGCGCAGCGGCGTCTCCGAGAGCGCGCGCGACGAGACAAAAGTCCCACGCATCGATGCCTTTCGCGTCCGCCGTCGCATACGATGACACTCGGACCGCTTGCGTCACAGCGACGTCTTCCGGGGATCTCATTTTCCGCGAACGCGTCGCCAAGGCATCGCGAGATCCCGATGAAACGGTTCAAAAAGGACAGTTTGCTCCCTCTGCGAGCGCGTCCGAATGGAGCCGTGAATGCACCGTCTCGGCGAACGAGGACGGTTTAGCCATCATGCACGTTGCTCTGAGTGACGTCGCGCACGGTCGCGTCATCGCGGCGGCGGCGGAGAACGGTGAGATTACTTTCTGGCGCGTGTATAGTGCTTCAAGCGGCGGGTCTTCGAGCGTGGAACAACTAGGGCGATCGGCAAGCGGGATGTCCAAGATACAGAGCATCGCGTTCGCGCCTGCGTCGGATGTTTTGACTTTAGCGGTCGCTCAAGATGACGGAAGCGTGCGATTTTACGAGCCGAGGGAGCGGTTGACAGCGACTGTGTGGGAGGAGGTGGACGTCTACGAGAGCGCGCGACCAGGCGGGAAGGCGACATCGATCGCCTGGCGCCGCTCGAGCGAGATGACGAACCCTGTCAACTTTCCAATCATCGCCGTCGGGACTTCTTGGCCGGAAGAGGCGCGCCATTCGGTCAGCGTGTTGGCTTATGACGCAAAGTACAGACGATGGAATTTGGTTGCGGAAATGTCGAGCGGTTTAGCGACGAACGTTCAAAACATGAGTTGGAGTGCGATGACGACGGCTCGAGGTGCGCTCAATCTCGCCGCAGCGAGTGGTTCGAATTGCTTCGTGTACGAGTTCACAGGCGTCACCACGAGCGGTGTGGAGATGGCTAAAGAGATGGGAGTGTTGCCGCATCCGTGCAAAATCAACAACTGTGAGTGGAACGCGAGCGGTTCAGTCGTCGCCACGGCGGCAACGGACGGAAAAATTAGGATGTGGTCGGCGAACATGAAGGATGGCGCCTGGCGCGAACAAATAAACGCTTAGTTTTGGTGGAATTACAACTTATTTTTCACGACATTGGACGCAACCTCGCTCGCAGCTTGAAATATTTCGAGCGCCTCCGTTGTTGCGGCGTCACCGATTTCTGCATCCCTAACGCACTCGTACATCCTACGTCCGCACTCAAGGGCTTTGGCTATGTTTTCAGCGAGTTCCTCCATCTCTTGCGGCGGATAAGCGCCCGCACCAATCTCTTCAACCGCGCTTTGGAACTCGCCACACGCTTCGACAATTGGTTCGAGCGCCTCCAATTTCGCACTTTTCTCCTTGACAGTCGGCAAAATAAGCGCCTTGAGCAGAGCGATGCACGCCCGCGCGTACGTTGCGAGCGACTTGACCACATCAATCTCTTCCTCATCAAAGTCATCGTCGCAATACCTTAAATCATCCTCATCCAAACCCACCGGCGCTGCATCCTCGGCGTCGACGCCAACTTCGCCCAACTCTTCGCTCACGTCCTTTACAAACGTCGCGCACCGCATCAATCTCGCCGCCACCGCCGCCGTCGCCGTCTTCGGCATCGCCTGAAACTTCTTGGTGGACTCCCAAACCCTCCCCACGGACATTTTCACCCGTTTCGATCGCCCTTCTCGCGCGCCGCTCGCCGCCGCTTTCAACAACGACGTCGTCGCGTCCGTCATTCCGCGAGACGTCCTTGTCAACTCTTCGACGAAAGAAGTCCCCCCGGCGTTGGCCGCCATCGTCTTCGCGCACTCGAGCGTAAACGCGACGTGCGCGTCGTGAAGCGCCGCGAGGATTGATTTCGCCGCGCCGTCACCGATGATGTCTTCGTCGTCATTCTTAAAGTACACGCCGACTGCTCGGAAAAGCGTTCTCAACGTCAGTCACCGCGCGAGAGTCATTCATTCAAAGCCGTCGCGAAATATCCAAAACTAAACGCGCGCGCGACGACGTCTTCATAATTATCGTCATTGACACGTACTCTTTGCCGCTTCGGTGTCGAGACGCTCGCACGCTGCGACGCACGAACGCGTCGATGCATCCAAACCGGCGGCGGTCTCACCCTCAGCGCGCGTCGACTTTAACGCCGCGTCCGAGTAGTGTCTGCACGCATCGACGAGCTCAGAGGCGTACACGTCGAGCGGTACGTTTTTATCGGGTTCAGAAGTCATCGGAATCGTCGCGCGGTCGAGCAAGGCGAGACCGACGCGTCGGTGTGTGGGGGTCTGGAGTTTTGATTGATTTCTCCGCGCGTGCGACGCGTAAAGTTGAAAAGTTCAACTTTATGGATGACACGACGAGAAACACGCATCGCATCGATTAATTAAAAACAAGCACTCACAAACAATCGCGATCGCATCAAAAGCCACGGACGCGGGTTCATCCACGGATCCAGGATTCGTCGTTTCTCTCACCGTCGTTCTTCGCGCTCTCTTTTGCGTCGCTCTCTTCTATTCTCGCTCGGCAAACCCTCATCCCCGATTTCCTTTGCCGCGCGTTGACTCGGCGTCAATCGAGATTTGCTCGACGCCTTATCCCCGAACCGTCCTCTGTTCGCCTCGACGACGCGAATCTTACGCTCCTCTTCTTCCCGGGCGAGTTTTTCTTCGTTTCTATCCAACGCTTCGCGAAGCGCGATGTACCCCATGCCGCCGGTGATGATCACCAAGAGCACGACGGCGATGGCGAACGCGGCGCCGGCGATGGGATCACCCGACCCGGATGCAGACGAAGACGCGGCGGCGAATCGTTCATCCGCCGCGAACGATGTCGGCGCGGACGCGACGGCGATACCGGTAGCCGCGTTGAAGATTCTATCCCTTTTCTCGCTGCCGCTGCTGCCGCGCGACATCACCATCGTCGTCTTTGTCTCATCGTTTTCGTTCGACGAAGACGAAGACGCGCGAGCGAGCGATTGCGTGCGTCGCACCGCGCGAGTCGGCGTCGGCGTCGGCGGCGATGCCGTCGTCGCGCGGATCACAGACATCGCACACGTCTTCATCTTTTTCAGTGTCAGCGCGCGGACGAGTGTCGTCATTAATCATCACGCCCTCGCACTCGTCCGATGGGTCGATCCAACGGTCGCGACCGACGACGACGATAGAGCGATACATGGATTAAAGCATCTGGGACGTCGTATGGGCGCGGGAATCGTCAAAGCACGTCGGTGACATGCGTCGTCGTCGTCGTTCGGCGCCGCTCGCGATGCGTCCACTGAAAGCGGGCACCCCACCACCGACGACGTCTCGAGGCGCGAGACGCGCGCCGCGGCGCGCGAGACGGGCTTCGACGTCGCGGGTGGGTGCGAGCGGTGATGCGTCGGCGTTTGCGTCGATGCGGGAGTACTTTGCGCGCGTGGATGACGAAGTTATGCGAGAAGAGTTGTCGGATTGGAAGGATGATTCCGAAGCGGAAGCGACGCGCGAACGAACGCCGGATCGGAAGGGTGGAGCCGCGCCGAAGACGCTTCCTCCCGTGTTCGCGGCGCCGGATCCGGAGATGATTCGGAAGATGGTTGCGTTGCGGGCAACGCCGCGTCGGTCGGATCCGATGGCGACGATTCGAAGGTTGGGTCGGAGAATCGTGTGCGGAGACGCGGCGGCGCCGGGATCGAGCGGGGTGGGCGGACGAAGGCGGTCGGATTCGGGGCATAGGGCGCGATGGGCGGCGATGGATCGCGGTGATGACGACGATGAATACGTCCGTGGGGAAGACGCCGGCGTCGACGAAGAGGAGGCTCACGCGTCGCACGATGGTTTGTACGGGTTGCTCCTCAGAGCGGCTCAAGAAGACCGCGAGCGGACCCAATCGTTACCGCACGGTTACACGATTGAAGAGGTAAACGCGGCGAGCGCACCGTGTGAGGAACTCATCGCGATGTCGCGCGCGTTTGAACTCGAAGACCCGAGAGTGGGGTCGCTGGTGAATGGATTGGGAAGCGCTGTCGCGCACGTTTTGAGAGACGAATCAAAGACGGCTGTCGGCTACACGCTCACGTACGAAAATCGCGCGCCAGATTGGGATAATCAGAGGGCGTTGGCGCTTCCGCCGCGCCTGGCGCACGTCTACATTGCGCGTGAATACAGAATGCGAGGTCTCGGTACCGCTTTCGTCGCTTGGTGGAGAAAATCGTTCGCCTTGCGATGCGAGTTTTTCGCAGTCGATTCACCAAACGACGCCATGCGGTCCACCCTGAGAAGGATAGACTGCGCGCTCGCGACGACGCGGTCGGGGCACGGGGCATCGAGCGTGCACTACGTGACGCGCTTAGCTGATGATTCTAGAACGAAGAGTCCGACGACGTGAACCGAAAGGGTCTGCAAGTCGGATTCCATTGATTGTAACATTAACATGAATTTTAGCGCATTCGCGGATTTTGCGCAATTTGCGCGGAATGCAGCTTCACAAGAGTCGAGCGTGCGACACCGAGCTCGCACCTATGTACTTGCCGCGCGCGCGGGACTTTTCTACGTCGTATCCAGCGATTAGCTTTGCGCGAATTTTGTCGGGAATGCTCATGGAATCTTCAACGTCGCGTTTCGTCGCCGGACGTCCGAGGAGTCGTTCCATGTCGGCGCGTCTGACGCCGTTTTCTAGCATGTCGCGCGTCTCCACGCCGCTCTCGAAAGATTCCCAAATCATCCGTTCCTCGAGCTGTTTGCCGATGGATTCCGACACTTTGGAGGCTGTTTTGATTTCATCGACGGTTTCTTTCGCCTTTGCGTCGAGATTCGCGGCGTCGCATCCTTCTAAATCGTCAAAGTATACGCCGCACGCTCGCACGCTCACCGTTTCACCATTCTGGTCGCATCTGATACTCAAGTTTTCGTGCAAAGCATCAATCACCTCTGCGGTGACGACACCGCCTCTAATGTTTGCGTCAGCACCGAGAGAATCTTTGCGCAAGAGCGCCGCCATCTCTTGAATCGCCGTCAGTCGCGCCTGAAGCGCCAACCAATGCAATCTTCTTTTAGTCAACGTTTCCATGAGCGGAATTGCCTCGGAGCCGAGCCCTTTATAAGAATCCAAGTCACCCTGAATCCTCGCGATTGATTTCATGACGCGCTCACGCCCTCGCCAATCGAGTTCGTACCTCTCTTCGCCCACCGCATACCCTTCGTCACCCTTCTCCAAAAGCCTTGGAGTCCACACGACAGGATTCTTACCGATGGACATCACTCGAACTTTACCCATCGCCTCTGCCGCCTCATCCATCACCGTGGTCTCGATCGCCTCTGCCGCATCACACACGTTAGGATGCAGCGGGTCAATTGTCAGTGCACCGTCGATGACCTCGCACGTCCACTCTCCTCGATCGTTTGATTTCGCGGCGCCGAAGCGCAACTGCACCGCCGCGCCCAACTCTCCCAACGACCCAAACTGCCGCTGCGATACCTCCATCGCGTCGCGAATCGATGCGAGCGGGACATCCAACGGCTTTGTAAAGCTAAAGTCGCCGATGGACACGCGCGCCGTGTCGCACGCGCTCGAAATTCTTCGCACCGATTTGGATTCCTCAGTCAACTTGAGCCACGACATGTGTCCGACGTCGCCCGCATGCTTTGCGCGCACGGTTCGACGCGCGCGAGTCGGGTCAACGACGAAATCGAGAGATACGTCCGACGCGTTCGGGCGCGCCGAGATTCCGAGCGTCACGCGCACGGCGAGCGACATCCTCTCTCTTCGCGCGTCGCGCGCGCGCGTGTTCGAGAGTGAAGGCATTCGAGCGTTTTTTCGAGCGTTTTCTCGTTATCCGAATTTACAACTATGAGTGAACTAATCTATGGATGCGAACATCTCAAGGACGATGTCGTCGTCGATCGACGCGTCGAGGCCGCACGCAACGACTGGCGTGACGACAGACTGAAGCCGACTCGCACCGTCGACTCTTGCGCCGAGACTGGCGTCGAGCGCCGACGCGAAGCGCTCGGCCGCCGGCGTGGTTCTGTGGTACAATCGACAAGACAAAGTTTGACTGAGACTCAGTTTTGCGCGCGACGTGCACGCGTCGATTACAGTCACGATGTCGTCGATTTTTGTTTCTTCGGCGCTTCGCACGGAAACATTCAGGCGAATGAAACGCTCTTCGCGGTAGACACACCGCGCTTGAAATGCGTCATTCGGGCCCGATTCCGACTGAGCGATTGACTTGTCGACAGTCTCATCGCCCTCGTCGTCTTCGTGAGCGCCCGGGCCCTTGCCGATGATGAGAATGGGTGCTATTTCACCGATGCAATTCTTGGGGAGATCGGTGACGACGAGTTGCGTCACGAGAGGTTGCCATGAAAATTTCCTTGCGCTCGCCGCGATTTCATTCTCGAGCGCGTCGAGCATCACCCTCGATGGATGCGCGTTCGCCGCCGCGTACTCGTCTCCGTATTTCGCGCTGCTATACAGTGTAAGGGCGAGAGACTGCGACCCGAGCGGCGCGCCTGATATTTCAGCGACAGCCACCGCGCTTCGCATGGCGCGTTCGAGTTGCGACGCGATGCCCGGAACGAGATCCAACGTCGTGGGCTCCATACCAATCTGTCCGGCGACGTGGACGAGACCGTTCACTCCGATCGATTGACCGTATGGTCCTATGCACGCCGGCGCCCAAGTGGACAAAGATTGCACGTGCAAAGACTTTCTATTCGTCTTTTCGCCCAGCGTAAATAGACAATCGATTTGCACTTTCGTTCCATCCGGAAAGCTCGTCGCGACGCACGCTCTGGCGCTCGGAGCCACGGATCTCATGTGCTTGGAGTACACCGCGTTCACCTGAGCGAACTGAGACATGTCATCGAGATACACGTGCGTCATCGTCACCTTGTTCCACGCCTCTCGCTCTGCTTCTTCGCCGAGCTCCGCTGCGATTATTTGTTTAGCACGCTGAAAAATCGCTTCGGCGCACATCGAGTGATCCGCACCCGAACACCTGAGCGAGACGCTTAAGTGTGAAACACTACCCGTGATAGAGGACGCTTTTCGACTCAGCGAAGAGCTCACGCGACAATCCGAACCTTGAACGCGCGCGAGAGATCCGCCTGGCTCAACGTCGAATCGTAGGCGCTCTACCGTCACCGCTGGCAGACGCTCAAAGTCATCCTCGATCCACGTTAACTCAGCCGGAGCGATCTTCTCCCCGCCTGGCTTGAGTACGACGTCGAAAGACTCTATCACTAAGTGCCCGCTCGGCGCGAATCTATCCGCGCTCGTCGTCACGACGCGTGTCTCTTTGAACTCCAATCTTGCCCTCGCAAACAGCGGACAGTCCACCACCAACGTCTCAAACTCCCCACCCTCACCCGCGCAGTACGACCCGTACTCATCCTCGATACGCACCAATTCAGGCGTCGCATCGACGATGGTCATTCCCAAATGCTTCTCCGGGCGTAACCCCATCGCCGCAACCTTTATCAACCGCGCGTCGACGCCTCGCTCCGCCGTCCGCCGAAGCACCTCCCTCTGCGGTACCCGCCACAACGGCGCGATGGACGTCAACCCGAGATCCGCACACACAGACTCCACCCTCAGCCTCTGATAATCGCTCAAAATCGCCCCCGAACACACCGCGTTTACCTCTGGCATCGCTTTTTTCACCCCTGCGAGCAGCGCCCGCAAATCCTCCACCTCATCCCCGTTCTCCCCTTCCTTTGGGTACTCCAGCCCCAACGCCCTCGACCGCCCGCGCATCCGTCGCCGAAACACCCTCAACCCGGTGAGTTCCCCGAGCGCATCCATCGCCCTGTGTCCAACCGTTTGAAAGCAGTGCGAGTCCGACTCCTCTTCCAGCGGGTCCAGCGGGCAGAGGTTGGCGAGACACACGACGTCGGCGTCGTCCCTCCCCGCGGTTTCCATCGCCGCCAGCGCGCCGTCCTTCCCACCAGAGACGAGCGCGACGCACGCGTACTTCCCCATCGTCGCGAGAACAAAAGAAACAACCCGCTCCCTCGGTCGTGTCGGGTCCCTCGCGTCGTTCTGCCGTCGCCCCAGCGATTCCAACTGTTTCGACACCGGGTTCGTTCATCCTCGAACCGTCGTTTCTAAGGTTTGTCTCGCACGCGCAATGCGTGTTTTTCATCGATCACGCACAGAGCCATCGATCGTTCGGGGTTTCGGGGTTCAGTTTCCGGATAATCGTATGTGTAAACACTATAGATTCACACGCCGGGCGATTCGCGTGACGTCGCGCGAACGATGCGGAAGATCGCGACGCGACGCGCCGGGAACGAACGCCCTTTCGCGCGCCGACGAAGAGAAAATAATTGAGAAATCACCGAACGAGACGCTCTTCTTCCAACCGTAAACCATGGTGTCCGCGATGACGACGACGAGCGCTGCGTGCGCGAACAACAAAACGCTTTCTGCGATCAACAAGACGAAAAAGGCGTCAACCGTGACGACGACGCGACGACGTGCGATGACGACGGCGACGCGGGCGAAGGTTGTCGACGATGAAGCCGATGTAACTTCATCCGTTAACTTTGGACGACGCGCGGCGATGGCGCTCGCCGGGGCGATGGCGATGCGGGCCAAGCTCGCGCGCGCGGTCGATGAGGACGGCGTCGTGGTCGAAGCACCCGCATCGGATGCGGAAACCGCCGAAGCGCCCGCGGTGCCGAGCGCGCCGAGCGTGCCGCAGGGGACGGACAACGCGTTGGATGCGTACGAAGCGGCGACAAGAAGCGGTGGGAACTCTAACACGGCCAAGGCGCTCGTGAGCAAAAGTTCGGGGTCGGCGAGAAAGGTTTCGACAAAGGACGCAAGCGAGGGACCGCCGGCGGGCGCGCTCGCGGCGATTCCGGCTGTGCTCGGTCTCGGTGGGTTCGCCGCGTTCAAGGCGTTGAGCGGTGGGTCTTCGGAGGACGATGAAGAGGATTTCGAGCCGGTGCGCAAGGCGGCGCCGGCTCCGTCCGCTGTGAAGGCTGTCGAAAAGCCCAAATTTGAGGCACCGAAGATTGAAGCGCCCAAGTTTGAAATGCCGAAGATGCCGGGTTCCAAACCTCTTCCGCCGGATGCTCCGCGACCGAACTTCCCTTCTCGCGCGGAGGCGAGCTGGAACCAGCCCGAAGAGGAGGAGGAAGAGGAGGAGGAAGAAGAGGAGGTGATTGAAGAGGTGAAGGAGGTTGTCCAAAAGGTTTCCAAGTCGTCGTCGAGCGACGAGGGCGAATCCGGTAACCCGTTCGCCAACGCGCTAAAGGAGAGGGCTGCCGCCGCTGCGGCAGCTGCTGCGGAACAAGCCAAGGTTGCTGCCGCCGCCGCCGCTGAGCGTGCGAAGGCTGCCTCGGCTGAGAAGGCGGAGCGCGATCGCAGACTCGAAGAGAGCGACGCCGCCCAGCGCAAGTTGCGCGAAAAGCAATTGATTGCCGAGGAGCGCGAACGAATCAAGGCTCAAAAGCAAGCGCGTGCCGAGGCCCAACGCGCCGAGCGCGAAGCGGAGAAGGAGCGCCGTGCCGAAGAAAAGCGTATTCGCGATGAGGAACGTAAAGCGGAGAAGGAGCGCCGTGCCGAAGAAAAGCGTATTCGCGATGAGGAACGTAAAGCGGAGAAGGAAGCGGCTCGTGAGGCTCGCGAAGCTGAGAAGGCGGATACGATTGCGGCTCGTACCTTGTTCAAGTCCAATCCGAACGAACCTGTTGCTGAAGAAAAGTCGTTCACTGGGTTCTTTAAGAA